>VFQN01000135.1_pt1 | contig 161601 bp, 140 predicted proteins | sample 3512371 | NCBI WGS metagenome assembly VFQN01 (sample SAMN10412370, study PRJNA504923) | tailings metagenome | isolation source: Replicate 2 from Balatoc abandoned mine | place: Philippines: Itogon, Benguet | collected 2017-08-28
TCGCCGCCGATCAGCGTATCGGCACCGGCAGCACCGATCAGCGTGTCGTCGCCAGCCCCGCCATCGATGCGATTGGCGCCGGTGGTGCCGGTCAGCGTATCGCCTTGCGCCGAACCGACGACGTTCTCGAAACCCGAGAGCACGTCGCCCGACGCGTCGCCGGTGGAAACCTGCGCGACGGTCGAGCCGAGATTGACCTGCACGGCGGCGGCCGAGGCGGAATAATCGAGCGTGTCGGTGCCCGTACCGCCAACCAGCGTATCCGCGCCGCCATCGCCGAAGATCGTATCGTCGCCCGCAGCACCGTCGAGGCGGTTGGCGCCCGCGTCGCCGCGCAGCGTGTCGGCGCCCGCCCCGCCGATCACGGTTTCGAAACCGTCGATCGTATCGGTCCCGGTTGCCGAACCCGTCGCCGTGCCGGCGGCGAGGTTCACATTCACGCCGGCGGTATCGGCCGCGAAGGTCAACGTGTCGGCGCCTGCGCCGCCGATCAGCGTATCGTCGCCCGCACCGCCTTGGATCGTGTCCGCGCCCGCACCGCCGTCGATGCGGTTGGCCCCCGCATCGCCGGTCAAAATATCGGTCGATGCCGAGCCGAGGAGATTTTCGATACTCGACAAAACGTCGCCCGACGCGTCGCCGGAGGACGTCTGCGCCGTCGTGCGCGACAGATCGACCGTCACGCCCGCCGACGAACTCGCGTAGCTCGCGGTGTCGATACCCGCACCGCCGGCCAATGTGTCGGCGCCGCCGCCGCCTTGCAGCGTGTCGTCGCCTGCGCCGCCATCAAGGCGATTGGCATTCCCGTCGCCGGTCAGCTTGTCGCTTTGCGCCGAGCCGATAACGGTCTCGAAGCCCGAGAGTACATCGCCCGCCGCGTCGCCGGTCGAAACCTGCGCCGTCGCCGTCGCCAGATTGACCTGAACCGCATCGGCGGAAGCGCTGTAGTCGGCCGTGTCGTTGCCGGCATTGCCGATGAGCGTATCCGCCCCCGCACCGCCGATCAGCGTATCGTTGCCCGAGCCGCCATCCAGGCGATTGGCGCCCGCATCGCCGCGCAGCGTATCCGCGCCCGAACCGCCGATCACGGTTTCGAAGCCGCTGAAGCTGTCGGTGCCGGTCGCCGAGCCGGTCGCGACGCCGTCGGCCAGATCCACGTTCACGCCGGCCGTGTCGGCGGCGAAGCTCAGCGTATCGGTGCCGTCGCCGCCGATCAGCGTATCGTTGGACGCGCCGCCCGAAATCGTGTCGTTGCCCGCCCCGCCATCGAGCCGATTGGCGTTGGCGTCGCCGGTCAAAGTATCGGCATAGGCGGTACCGATCACATTCTCGATGCCGGACAGGCTATCCGTACCCGCCCCGCCGCTGGCGGCCCCGGTCGCGAGATTGACCGTGACAGCCGACGTCGTGGACGAGTAATCCGCCGTGTCGATGCCCGCACCGCCAACCAGGGTATCGTTCCCCAATCCCCCCACGAGCGTGTCGTCGCCCGCCCCGCCTTCCAGGCGATTGGCGTTGGCATCGCCCGTCAGCGTATCGGCATAGGCGGACCCGGTCGCGTTCTCGAATCCCGAGATCGTGTCGCCTTCGGAATTGGCACCGGTCGCGAGATTGACGCTCACGCCCGTATCGGCGCGCGTATAGGACAGCGTGTCCGTGCCCGATCCGCCGATCAGCGTATCGGCACCCGCACCGCCTTCGATCGTGTCGTTGCCCGATCCGCCGTCGATGCGGTTGGCGCCCGCATCGCCGTACAGCGCGTCGTTGCCCGACCCGCCGAGCAGGTTCTCAATGCTTTGCAGAACGTCGCCCGCGGCGTCGCCACCGGTCGTGCCGTTTTGCAGATCGACCGAGAGATTGGCGGTGCTGGCCGCGTAGCTCGCGGTGTCGCTGCCTTCGCCGCCGATCAGCGTATCGGCACCGGCAGCACCGATCAGCGTGTCGTCGCCAGCGCCGCCGGACAGAATGTTCGCGCCGGTCGTGCCGGTCAGCGAGTCCGCGAAGGCCGAGCCTTCGACATTCTCGATCCCCGACAGACGATCGCCCGAAGCGTCGCCCGCCGAGGTTTGCGCGTTGGTCGTGCCGAGATTGACGGTGACGCCCGCCGCCGACCCGGCATAGCTGACCGTATCGGTGCCGGCACCGCCGACGATCGAGTCCGCACCTGCCCCGCCGATCAGCGTATCGTCGCCCGAACCGCCATCGAGCGTATCGGCACCAGCACCGCCGCTCAGGATATTCGCATTGGCATCGCCGGTGAGCCGGTCGGCGAAGGACGAGCCTGTGACGTTCTCGAAATTCGCGACCGTATCGCCTTGCGCATGACCGCCCGACGCGGCACCCGTGCCGAGATTGACGGTCACGCCGGCGTCGGAATTTTCGTACGAAAGCGTATCGTTGCCGCCGCGCCCGTCGAAATTCTCCGCGCCCGACGCGCCGAGCATCGTGTCGTCGCCCTGCGTGCCCATACCCGGCGGCAAAGCCACATCCATCGCGCCTTCGGCCGCCGTGGTGATCGCAGACTGGCCGTCGGCGGCGGTCGCGGTCAACTCGAAATCGCCGGACCATGGCACCTCGACCATTTCGGTCGCGCGCACACCGATGCTCACATCCAATTTGCCGTCGGCGCCGATCTGGTCGGAGAGTTCGATATAGCCGCCCGTGCCGTCGTCGCCGGGAATCCACAAACCGCCCGCCGCGTCGGTCACCTGCATGCCGTCGGGCACGCTCAACCGCGCTTCGTGCGATTCCGATCCGTCGATATCGGGATAGCTCGCCTGGACGCGGATGATGCCCGCTTCGTCGGGATAGAAGGTCGTATCGCTGCCGCTCGCCGATTGGATGACGACCGACAGATCGGTCGGCGCATCGGCGACCGCATCGATAACGATGGCGAGGGTCGCGGTGTTGCTGCTGATCGATCCGCCGTCGGAAGACGTGGCCGTGACGGTCAGATTGACCGTGCCCGCGTAATCGGCAGGCGGCGTGAAGGTCAGGCCCGGCAAATCGTCGGGCGTGAGCAGCCAAGCGCCGTCGCCCAGATCGGTGCCCGCCGACAAATGCCCGCCCTCGGGCACGCCCGCGATGGTGACACCCAGCGATTCCGAAACGTCGGACAGCCCCGCCGCGATATCGAGCGGGATCGAATGATCTTCGGTGCCGCTCGCGTTCGCGGCATTCAACGACGGCGTATCGGCGACGCCTTCGACCTCGACGGTTAAATTCGAGGTCGTGCTGCTGGTCGATGTGCCGTCGGTCGAGGTGGCCGTTACGGTCAGATCGAACGACCCGCTGAAATCGGCGGGCGGCGTGATCGTCAATCCCGGCAGATCGTCGGGTGTCAGCAGCCAAGCGCCGTCGCCCAAATCGGTACCGGCCGACAACGTCGCGCCATCCGGCACGCCCGCGACGGTCACGCCGAGGGTTTCCGACGCGTCGGACAGCGACGCCGAAAGATCGAGCGCGATCGCGTTATCTTCCGCGCCGCTGGCGTTCGCAACGGAGAGCGACGGCGTATCGGCGACGCCTTCGACATCGACGGTCAGGTTCGACGTGACGCTGCTGGTCGAGGTTCCGTCGGTCGAGGTGGCCGTGACGGTCAGATCGAACGACCCGCTGAAATCGGCGGGCGGCGTGATCGTCAGTCCCGGCAGATCGTCGGGCGTGAGCAGCCAAGCGCCGTCGCCCAAATCGGTACCGGCCGACAACGTCGCGCCATCCGGCACGCCCGCGACGGTCACGCCGAGGGTTTCCGACGCGTCGGACAGCGACGCCGAAAGATCGAGCGCGATCGCGTTGTCTTCCGCGCCGCTAGCGTTCGCGACGGAGAGCGACGGCGCATCGGCGACGGCTTCAATCTCGACCGTCAGATCGGAGGTGACGCTGCTGGTCGTCCCGCCTTCTTGCGACGTGGCGGTAACGGTGAGAGTCAGCGTGCCCGAAAAATCGGGCGGCGGGATCAGATTCAGGCCCGGCAAATCATCGGGCGTGAGCAGCCATGCGCCGTCACCCAAATCGGTGCCTGCCGACAGCGTGGCACCTTCGGGCACACCCGCGATGGTCACACCCAGCGTTTCCGATCCGTCGCGATCGGTGAGTTGGGCGGCGATATCGAGCGCCACCGCGTTGTCTTCAAGGCCCGCCGCCGGCGCCACGTCGAGTTCGGGCAGGCTGGCGGTCGTATCGGGCGGCGGTTCGTTCGAAACCGGCGCCGGTGCCGGCGCTTCCGCACGATCGAGCTGGGCGAGGCGATCGAGCAATTGCCCGCGCAATTCGTTCAGCGCCGGCTGCACGGCGGCTTCGACCGCCGGCGTCGCCGCCGAATTCAGAATATTGGCGAGTCCGGGCAGCAGCGCGTTCAACGCCGCCGGTGCGGCGGCGCTTGCCGACGCGGCCGCGGCGGTCGGCGCGTTCGCGTCGGTGCCCGAGACATTGACCGGTGCTTCGGCGGCGGGCCCCGCATGATTGGCGGCAGGCGCCGCGTCAGCGGCTGGCACGCCGGCGGCGGCCTGTCCTTGCGCATTGCCCGCATCCGTGCGGGTTTCGCCGCGCGCATCGGCGCGCATTTCGATATTCGCCGCATCGGCCCGCGCTTGCGCGGTTTGCGCCAGCGCCATTGCGGGTCCGCGCGCTTCGCCGGAATTCGCGGGCGTATCACGCGCGTCGTCGTCGGGCGCTTTGCTCGCGCCCCCGGCGACGCCCAGGAAATCGCCCGCGACCGGCGGGGCCGTATCGACCTGGCCGGGCGCTTGGCCCGCGAAAGTGCGGTCGTCGGCGACCAGCGAGCCGTATTGGACGGCCCCCAGCGTTTGGGCGGATTGGGCGAAGGAATTGTCGGGTGCCGCCGAAGGCGGGGCGCCCGGCGGCGGCGCGGCGTTGGCCTCGCCGGCGGCAGAATCCTTCGCAAGAACGGTCAGCTCATCGGCTTGGACCTGTTCGACGCGTTCTTGGGATCTTGCCTGGGGGTCGGCGCGATCGGCGGGCACGTACGGGTTCTCCGTCCTCGGTTCCGGACGCTACACCGGTCATCCGGATATCGCCCGCCGCTAAATATACGGAAATCCTATAAAATTGTCTATATCGGTTTTTCTTATTGCAAGTCAGAACCTTACCCTTTATCACCAAACCTGGATCGAGCCCCCCGAACGTCAAACTCGGTCCATGGGGAGAAAAAATTGGCGTCCACGACGAAGCCCGTGCGCTCCACCGCGACCGATGCGGGGTTCACGATGGCTTTCCATCCGACGGTTATGGCCGCCTCGCTCGCGCTGAATCTGTTCGGCGCGGCGTTGCCGATTTTCACGCTGCAGATCTACGACCGTGTCATCCCCAACGCGGCGATCGATACGCTCACCCTATTATCGGCGCTGCTGCTCGCCGTTCTGTTCGGCGAAGCGCTGATGCGCGCCGCGCGCGGCCATCTCGCCGCCTGGACCGGCGCGCGCTACGAGCACGAAACCGGCGTGCGCGTCATCGAACGCCTGCTTGACGCCGATCAAGCCGCGTTGCGCGGCGAATCCCCCGGCCAGCAATTGGAACGCCTGGCCGCGATCGACCGCTTGCGCGAGTTCTACGCCAATCAAGGTGCGACGATCGCGATCGACCTGCCCTTCGCGTTGGTTTTCGGCGCGCTGATCTGGCTGATCGCGGGCGACTTGGCCTATGTCGCTTTCGGCGCCTTCGCATTGTTCGCGATCCTCGCCTTGATGATCGGCGGCGCTTTGCATCGCGCCCTCGCCCGGCGCGCGGACTCCGACGACCGGCGCACCAGCTTCATGATCGAAATCCTGAGCGGCATCACCACCGTCAAAGCTCTGACGATGGAACGCCAAATGATGCGCCGCTACGAACGCCTGATGGACGGCGCCGCGTCCGCCGCGCATCGCGTCGCCTATATATCGGCGGTTTCGCAAAGCCTGGGCGGGTTGTTCTCGAACCTGACGGTCGTGGCGCTGGCCGCCTATGGCTCGTTGATGGTGCTCGACGGCGAAATCACCGTCGGTCAGCTCGCCGCATCGACGCTGCTGGCGGGGCGCATGATGCAGCCGCTGCTGCGCGCGATGGGCATCTGGACCAATTTCCAATCGATCCGGGTCGCGCGCAAACGGCTCAAGGCGCTCGACGACTTGCCGCAGGAGCCGTCGCAAAGCCAGCAAGTGGCGATCGTCGGCGAAGGCGCCATCCGTTTCGACGGCGTCACCTTCGCCTATCCCGGCGCCAAAGCCCCGATCCTCCAAAACGCCGATCTCGCGATCACGCCGGGCGATTGCGTCGCCATCGTCGGCGCTAATGGCGGCGGCCGCTCGACCGTTCTGTCGTTGATTTCCGGCGCGCTGCGCCCGCAAGCCGGCCGCATTCTGTTCGACGAACGCGCCTTGGGCGCCAAAGATCCGCGCCCCGGCCCCAGCGAAATCGCCGTGCTGCCGCGCCAAGGCGTGGTGTTCCACGGCTCGCTGATCGACAATCTGACCGCGTTCCGGCGAGGCCCCGTGGTCGATCGCGCCCTCGATCTCGCCATGCGCTTGGGGCTCGACGCCTATGTCGCGGGCTTGCCCGACGGCTATGAGACCGAGATCCGCGGCGGCCAGACGGAAACCTTGCCCGGTGGCGTGCGCCAGCGTGTGGCGATCGTGCGCGCCCTCGCCGACGATCCGCGTATCGTGCTGTTCGACGAAGCGAATAACGGCCTCGATCACGAGTCCAACGAAAAGCTGCTGGCGCTGCTGCGCGAGATGAAGGGCCGGACGACTCTCGTGCTGGTCAGCTACCAGCCGTCGGTTCTGCGCCTTGCCGACCGGACATTCGAATTGAAGGACGGCATTCTGGTGGAGCGGCGCGCGTGACCGATCCGATCGCCGTTCCCGCCATCCGGCGCGCCGCCGACGATATTGGCGTTGTGCGCGCCGAGCCGCTGGTCGAAGCGCTGCGCGGCGGGCGCATGGGCGATTTCGAGGCATTGTCGCCTTTCGCCGCGTGCTTGATGCCGCTGCTCGACGCGCTGGGCTGGCGCGGCGATCCGCGCCACATCGTCGAAGCGCTGCCGCATTTCGCCGCCAATCTCGATCTCGAAGCCTTGCGCAATGTGCTGGCGGAACTGTCCTACGTCACCAAGCCGACGCGCGCGAAGCTGCATAAGGTCGATCCGCGCTTGCTGCCCTGCCTGCATGTCGGCGACGACGGCGTGCCGCGCGTGATTTTGAGTGCCGACGCCGCCGGCGTGCGGGTATTCGACGGCGCCACGCATGTCGAATCCGTACTCAAACGCGGGCCGTCGGGCACGGCCTATCTGATCGAAAGCGTCGAAACGGCCAAAGAAGCCGAAGCCCAAGGGCGCGGTTTCGGCGCCGATCTTTTGCAGCGCTTCCGGCCGATCGTCTGGCAATTGCTGTTGATCACTTTGGCGACAGACGCGCTCGCTTTGCTGTTCCCGTTCTTCTCGATGACCGTCTACGACAAGGTCATCGGCTCGGACTCGCGCACGCTGCTTTTCTATCTGCTCGCCGGTGTCGCGGGCGCCTTCGCGTTCGACTTCGCGCTGCGCGGGGTGCGCGCGAAGCTGCTCGCTTACGTGGGCGCACGCGTCGAACGCCTTGTCGCGGTCGCCGTGTTGCGCCAATTGCTGCGATTGCCCGCGGGCTTCGTCGAAGCGGCACCCATCGGCCAGCAGCTTTCGCGCCTGAAGGAATTCGATCAGATCCGCGAATTCTTCACGGGGCCCATGGCCGGGATCGCGCTCGACCTGCCGTTCCTGATTTTGTTCCTGATCGTCATCGCGTGGCTGGGCGGACCGCTGGTCGCGATCCCCGTGGTTCTCGGCGCGGCGATCGCGTTGCTCGGCTGGGCGACCGCCGCCAAACAAGCGGCGGCAAACAAGGGTCTCGCCCGCGCGCGCGCCGCGCGCCACGGGTTGATGGTCGAGATCGTCTCGAACTTGCGTGCGATCAAGCAACTGGGTGCGCGCAATACGTGGCTCGACCGGTTCCGTGCCGCCTCGGCCGAAGCGGCCCAAGCCGGGTATCGCGGCCAGTTGATCTCGCAAGGCCTGCAGAACGCCGCGCAAGGCTTGATGATGCTCGCCGGTGCGGCCACGCTCGCCTGGGGGGCGGCGTTGATCATCGACGGCACGATGACCGTCGGCGCGCTGATCGCGGTGATGGCGCTCACCTGGCGCGTGCTCGCACCCTTGCAAATGGGCCTCGTCACGTTGCAACGGCTCGACGCGATGCGCCAATCGCTGCGCCAGATCGACGCCTTGCTGCGCCTCAAGCCCGAATTGCAGGAACGCGCGACCGCATCGGTCGTGCAACGCGTGTTCCGCGGCGCCTTGCGCTTGACGCGCGTGTCGCTGCGTTATCGCCCCGACGCCGATCCCGCTTTGCTGGGCGTCGATCTCGACGTGAAGCCGGGCGAGATGATCGGCTTCGCGGGCAATTCGGGTGCCGGCAAATCGACGGTGCTAAAGGTGATCGCCGGGCTTTATCAGCCGCAAGCGGGCAATGTCGCGCTCGACGGGCTCGATATCCGCCAGATGTCGCCGTCCGAGTTGCGCAATGCCGTGACCTATGCGCCGCAGGTGCGGCACCTGTTCTACGGCACGATCCTTCAGAACCTACGTCTCGCCGCACCCACCGCGACTGAAGCCGCGATCCGCGATGCGCTCGCCGAAGCAGGCGCGCTGGAGGAAACGCTGGCGCTGCCCAAGGGCCTCGAGACCATGCTCGGCGATTCCGAAACTGCCGGGCTGCCTGCGGGCCTCTTGCAGCGCATCGCGCTCGCGCGCGTCTATCTGCGACCCTCGGCGGTGCTGATGCTCGACGAGCCGGGCCAATGGCTGGACCAAGCCGGCGACCGCGCGCTGATCGAAGCGCTGAAGCGCCGCAAGGGCAAACAAACCATTCTTCTCGTTTCGCACCGCCCCAGCCACCTCGCCTTGTGCGACCGGGTGGCTGTGTTCGATCAAGGCCGCATCGTGCGGATGCGCAAGGGCAGCGAACCCGATCAAGCCGGAGCCGTCAGATGAGCAACCTTCCCGTTCCGTCGGCCACGCGCGCGGATCCCGCGCGCATCCGCCAATTGAGCCTCGCGATCCAATTGGAGGAAGGCGGCCAGTCGAAGTTGATGCGCCTTGCCGTATGGCTCGTCCTCGGCCTGCTCGCCGGCGGCGTGGCTTGGGCCTCGGTCACCGAAGTGGCGCAAGTCGCGCGCGCGCCCGGCGAAGTCGTGCCCGCGGGCAACGTCATCGCCGTCCAGCATCTGGAAGGCGGCATCGTGCGCCGCGTGGACGTGCGCGAAGGCGATCTGGTCGACGAAGGCCAGACGCTGATCGAGATCGACCGCACGGCGGCGCTGGCCGAACTCGACCAGATGAAGGCGCGCGAAGCCTCGCTGCGCTTGCAGGCCGAACGTTTGCGCGCCTTCGCCGAAGGGCGCGGCGCCAATCTCGTTTCCGCGGGCGAAGCGGAAATGTCGCGCGACCAAGCGGCGATCCTGCGCACGCAGGAACAATCGCGCGCCAGCCAGCGCGCGGTGCTGGAACGCCAATTGGGCGCCCGCCGCCAGGATCTTTCGGCCCTGGAAAGCCAGCGCGAGACGCTGCAACGGCAATTGCGCTTCATCAGCGAAGCGGCCGATATGCGCCAGAAGCTCTACGATCAAGGTCTCAATTCACGGCTGTCGCTGCTCGACGTGCAGCGCGAGCAGTCGCGCGTGCAGGGCGATATCTCGAATGCGCAGGTCGGCATCGCCCGCGCGCGCGAAGCGATCGCCGAAGCCGAGCAGCGCTTGATCGAACTCGACACGCGCCTCGCCACGGAATCGATGCGCGAATTCGGCTCGGTCACGACCGAGCTTCGCCAGATCGAAGAATCGCGCGTGCGCCTGGAAGATCGCGTGGCGCGCACGGAAGTGAAGGCGCCGGTGCGCGGACTGGTCAAGGAACTGCGCGTGCGTTCCGAAGGGGCGGTCGCCACACCGGGCCAGACGCTGCTGGAACTGGTACCCGTCGGGCGCGAGCTGGAGATCGAGGCCCGCGTGCAGCCTTCCGATATCGGCCAGATCCGCGTGGGCCAAAGCGTGGCGGTCAAGGTCTCGACCTTCGACTTCGCGCGCTTCGGCAACGTGCCTGGCACGGTGCGGCATATCTCTGCGTCGACCTTCACCGATCCGCAAGGCCGCCCGTTCTATCGCGCGATCGTGACGCTGGAACGCGACTATGCGGGCGACGATCCGCAGCGCAATCGCCTCGTCCCCGGCATGACGGTGCTGGCCGATATCCGCACCGACGAGCGCACCGTGCTGCGCTATCTGCTGAACCCGATCTACCGCTCGCTCGACGCGGCGTTCAGCGAGAAGTAAGGCTCGCCGCGAAGATCGGGCCGCCCGTCGTCGACAACCGGGCGGTACCATCGACCTTCAAGGCGTGCCCGGCGGGCAGTTCGAAGATCATGCCGTCGATCGTGACTTGCGCGGGATTGCCCGACGCGTAGAGCACATGCTCGCCGGGCTTCAGCGTCACGTCGCCCAGCGGCACGAACAGATCGGCGTCGAACGCGTCGGCACGATAGATCAGGTTCAACACCTCGACCGGGCCGTCGGCGATCTTGGCGGTGAGCTTGGTTGCCCCGTCGTAACGCACGACATCGAAGGCGCGCGATAGGTCGCGATGCACGGCGCCGTCGTCGGTGTGCAGCGTCAAACCCTTGCCGCGCGTGACGACCTGCAAGCGCCCGAAACCCGACAGGTCGGAAAAGCGCGACTCCTCGACGATCGCGGTTTGGCCGAGGCGCCAGAGCGTCGCCGGCCAGTCGCGCTCGGCGCTGCCGTCGCGATAGCGCGAGGCGATGTCGATCACCGCGACCTTGCCGTTGTTCCAGGTATAGCGCCCGAAACCTTCGGGCGGCAAAGGCGTTACGCGTGCCATTGGAAGGGGACCATTAGGGCGCGTTGCCTCGGATTTCGGTTTCGAAACGGCGCAGCAATTGCGCCCGTGTTTGCGGATCGCCGAAGCGCGCATGATCGTATTCGACGGTCTTAATCGTCGCGGGATCGGGCAGGCCCTCGGGCAACGGCGCGTTGGCGTTCGACGGAATCGAGAACGATAGGCGCGCCTTCACGCCCAAGGCCTGCGCCGGGGCCGACAACGCCCAATCGTGGAAGCGCTTGGCGCCTTCCGGGTTGCGGGCCCCCTTCACGATCGACATGGAGCCGATCTCGAAGCTGGTACCCTCGCACGGTGCGAACGGCACCATGTCGCGGGCCCCTTGCGCCATCTGGAACAGCGCGTTGTCGAAGAACGTGATGCCGACCGGCGATTCGCCCGTCGCGACCGAGCGCGCGGGGATGGAGCCCGAGCGCGCATAGGAATTCACGTTGGCGTGAACCCGCTTCAAATAGGCGAACGCGCCGTCTTCGCCCATCAGCGTTACGACCGTGGCGAGATAGGCATAGCCCGTGCCCGACGCGGTCGGGTCGTTCGACTGGATCAGGCCTTTGAAGCGCGGATCGGCGAGATCGGCCCAGCAGCGCGGCGGGGCGATGTTCTTGGCGCGCAAGGCGGGCGCGTTATAGGCGACGGCGAGCGCGCCCGCGATCACGCCATAGGCGCGATAGCCTGTCGCCTCGGCCTGTTCGCGCGCCCAGGGGCGCAATTCGGCCAGACGCGGCGAGCGATAGGCTTCCGTCAGCCCGTCGGCGGCGGCCTGGACATGCGGATCGCCCGTCCCGCCCCACCACACGTCGACGCGCGGGCGCGCGGCCTCGGCCTTGATTTGGGCAAAGGCCTCGCCGGTCGATTTGCGCAGCATGGCGACGCGAATCCCTGTCTCGCGCTCGAACTCGGTCGCCATCAGGCGGCACCATTCCTCCAGGAACGAGCAGACGAGTGCGATCTCCCCGGCGGGCGCTTGGGCGCGGGCGGGCGAAATCAGGGCGGCAGAAACGGCAAGGGCGGCAATGAGGGGGCGCATTTCCAACTCTGGCACTGGGAGCCTGAAGCGAGCATGATGCCGCCCGCCAAAGGCTCGGAACAGCCCCAAGAGTGGAATATCGCCCATGCCCGCGACGCGCGTGAAGCAAGTGCCCATGAAGCAAGTCAATGGATACAAGACCGGCCAGAAGGGCAAGCGCCCCTGGGGGAATTGGCGCGTGACCGACACGGGCGAGGGCTTCGCGGTCAAACGCATCGAGGTTTCGCCCGGCCATCGCCTGTCGCTGCAGCGCCATGAAGGCCGCACCGAACGCTGGGTCGTGGTCGCGGGCGAAGGCAAAGTGACGCTCGGCACGCGCAGCAAACGCCTCGGTGTGGGCGGCACGGTGGTCATCCCGCGCAAAACCGTCCACCGGTTGGAGAACGACCGCAAGGCGCCGCTGGTGCTGATCGAAATCCAATACGGTCCGCGCCTGGAAGAATCCGATATCGAGCGCCTGTCCGACGATTACGCGCGCGCGCCCAAGCGGCGCTAACCGGGGCGATGCGCAAGGCGGCGACACGGCTGCTCGATGCGCTCGATGCGGGGCTGGGGGCGGCCGCGGTGTTCTGCCTCGTCGCCATCGCCGCGACGACGCTGGCGGGTGTGATCTCGCGCTATATCTTCGCCGCGTCGCTGACCTGGACCGGCGAAGCGGGCCAATGGCTGTTCATATACTTGATCTTCCTGGGCGTGCCGCTCGCCCATCGCGGGCGCCTGCATATCGCCATCGGCGGCTTCGAAAAACTTCTGCCGCCGCGCGCGCGCAAAATCCATCAAGTGCTGATCGACGCTTCCGTCGCCTATACGACAATCGCGCTGATGACCGGCGCGCAGGAACTGCTCGACCTTATCGGCGGCAAGTCGACGGCGCTGGCCCTGCCCGCCTGGCTGCAATACGCGGGCATTCCGCTAAGCTGCGGCGCCGGGTTGCTCTATATCGCGCTGCGCGATCTGGACCGCGCCGACGGAAAGTATTTCGGCGCGCTCGGCGTTGCACTCGGGGCGGTTTTACATGTCGCCGCCGATTTTATCGCGTTGCCGCCGATCACCCCGCTGACGATGCTGATCCTCGTGTTCCTGGGCGGCATGGCGTTGGGCATGCCCATCGCCTTCGCGATGCTGCTGTCGGTGTTCCTGGCCGACCTATCGGCGGGCGTATTGCCGCCCGCCGCGATCGCGCAGAACGTGGTGCGCGGATCGGGGCAGTTCCTGCTGCTGGCGATTCCGCTGTTCCTGCTGGCGGGCGCGTTGATGGATTTGGGCGGCCTCGCGAAACGCCTGATCGATTTCGCGCATACGCTGGTCCGGCACATGCGCGCCGGTCTGGCGCAGGTCACCATCGTCGCGGCGACGCTGTATGGCGGGGTGTCGGGATCGTCCAACGCCAACGCCGCGCTCAACGCGCGGCTGATGTATCCCGCGATGGTGAAAGACGGCTACAAGCCACCCTTCGCCGCCGCCGTGTGCGCCGCCGCGTCGATGACCGACAATATCATCCCGCCCTCGATCGGCATGTTGATCGTCGGGGCCGCCACCGGTATTTCGGTCGGGCAGATGTTCGTCGCCGGCATCGTGCCCGGCTTGTTGTTCGCGGGCGCTTTGATGCTAGCGGTCTGGGCCGTCGCGAAGTCGCGCGGCTATAAAGCCAACGCGGCACGCGCCAGCTGGGCCGAGCGCGGCCACGCGATGGCCGCCGCGATCCCGGTCATTCTGCTGGCCGTATTCATCGTCGCCACGCTGCGCTTGGGCATCGCCACGCCGACCGAAACGGGCGCGATGGCGGTCGCTTTCGCGTTCATCGCGGGGCTATGGCTCAATCGCGGCCTGTCGCCCGCCGAATTGTGGCGATCCTTGCGCCAGACCGCGCTCGATTCCGCGATGATCGGTTTGTTGATCGGGGCGGCCACGCCCTTCGGCTTCGTGCTGACGACCGAGCATGTCCCGCAGGCGATCGTGGAATTCGGCGAGACATGGCTCGTCCAAAAATGGGTGATGCTGCTTTTTCTGAACGGCGTGCTGCTGCTCGCCGGGATGGTCATGGATATCGGGGCGGCGATGCTGATCTTCGCGCCCCTGTTTTTGCCGCTGGTCGAACGCTTCGGCGTCGAGCCCGTGCATTTCGCGCTGATCGTCATCTGCAATCTGATGATCGGCGGTCTGAAACCGCCTTTCGGCATCCTCGCCTTCATCGTCGCGACGATCACGCGCCTGCCGGTGATGTCGGTCTTCCTGGCGTTGATACCGTTTTTGATTGCGTTGCTGGCAGCCCTGCTCCTCGTCACTTACATTCCCGTGATCACGATGGGTCTGCTATGGCTGGGGCTCTGAGGGAGACGCGCATGACGAAACTGACCCGCCGCCAGGCCGCCTTCGGTGCGGCTTTCGCCCTACTCGCCGCCCCCGCGATCGCGCAGACCCGCGCCAATGCCGTCCGCGTCGGCGTGGTCCAGCCCGAGGGCGCGCCCAATACGCAGATGTGGCGCCGCTTCGCGGAACTCGCAAAGGAACGCACTTCCGGCGCGGTCGATCTGCAAATCTTCCCCTCGGGCCAATTGGGCGGCGAGCGCGAAAACGCCGAAGGTATGCGCCTGGGCTCGATCCAAGCGGCGGATTCCACCCTTGCCGCGTTGTCGCAATGGGTACCGGAGGGCCAGATCTTCGACATGCCCTTCGTGTTCCGCGATTGGGACCATGTCGACAAGGTCATGCAAGGCCCGATCGGCGAGCGCTATAAGGCGCTCTATCGCGCGCAAGGTTTCGAGGTCGCGTCGTTCTTTTCCTACGGCGCGCGCCATTTGCTGAGCCGCCAGCCGGTAACGCAGATCGGCGACGTGACCGGCAAGACGATGCGCGTGCTGCAAAGCCCGCTGCATATCGCGATCTGGCGCAATCTCGGCGCCAATCCGACGCCGATCCCGATCACCGAGACCTATAACGCGCTCGCGACCGGGGTCGCCGATCTTATGGACCTGACCAAGGGCCCGATCGAAACGCTGCGGCTTTACGAAGTCGCCCCCCATCTGACCGAGACCGGACATATCTGGTCGGTCGGCGCCATCGTGTTCTCGCGCCGCTATTGGGACCGCCTGCCGGCCGAACAGCGCGCGGCGCTGGGCGAGATCGCGGTCGAAATGGCGGCCTTCATCAACGGTCTGCACAAGGAACAGGAATCGGCCGCCGTCGCGCGGATGTCCCAACGGGGGTTGAAGGTCCACAAGGTGGACGAGGCCCCGTGGCGCGATGCGATGATGCCGATTTGGGAAGCCGAAGCGCCCAAATTCGGCGGGCTTGCGGCCCTCAACGAGATCGTCGAGACGAAATGAGCTTCACGGTCTTCGCCGCCGTCCTCGCCTCCGCGCTGATCCACGCGACGTGGAACGCTTTGATCAAAGCCGACGGCGACCGGCTGGCCGGGCTCGTCGCCATGTCGGCGACGCAGATCGTGCTGTCGCTGATCCTGCTGGCGAACGCGCCGCCGCTGGCCGTCGAGGCCTGGCCGTTCATCCTGGGCAGCGGCATTCTCAGCACCGCCTATCTAATCGTGTTGCAGCACGCCTATCGCAGCGGCGATTTCAGCCAAGTCTATCCGCTGGCGCGCGGCACGGCGCCGTTGATCGTCGCGGCCGTGTCGGTGACGGCGCTGGGCGAAACGCTGTCGCTGGGCGCCAAGATCGCGATCCTGCTGATTTCGGCGGGTATCGCCAGTCTGGCGCTCGCGCGCCGCAAAGGGGACATCAAGCGCAACAAGGCGCCGATCCTGTGGGCGCTGTTCGCCGGCTGCATCATCGGCTGCTACACGCTGGTCGACGGCATCGGCGTGCGCGTCGCGGGCAATGTCGACGGCTATATGGCGTGGATGATGCTGCTGACCGCGTCGCTGACCGTGATCAGCGCCACATTGCTGCGCGGGCCGCGCACGCCCTGGCCGCCCTTGCGATCGCTGCGCATGGGGGCGGCGGCGGGCGCACTCAGCTTCGCCTCCGCCTGGGTCGTGATGTGGGCGATGGCCAACGCGCCGCTGGCGCTGGTGTCGGCCTTGCGCGAGACCGGGATCGTGTTCGCCGCGATCATCGCGGTGACGGTGATGAAGGAAAAACTCGATCTGGCGCGCGCCGCCTCGATCGCCTCGACCCTGACCGGCACGGCGCTGCTGAAACTCGTGCGCTGACCGGGTTTCGCGCTATATGAAGGGGCATGTCCCCCCTCGATAGCGCCTTCGTCGCCCGCATTTCCGAAACAATCGCCGAGATCGGCAAACGCGCCATTCTGCCGCGCTTCCAAGCGCTGGCGGCGCACGAGATCGACCTGAAAGGCCCGGACGACTACGTCACGGCGGCCGACCTCGAAGCCGAGGCGCTACTGACCCCCGCTTTGGCCGCCGCTCTGCCCGGCAGCAAGGTCGTGGGCGAGGAAGCCGTCGCCAAGGATCGCGCGGTGTTGGACGCGCTGGCCGGCGACGACCCGGTGTGGATCATCGACCCCGTCGACGGCACCTATAATTTCGCCAAGGGCCAGCCGCCCTTCTGCACGATCGTGGCCCTGGTCCTGCGCGGCCAGCCGGTCGCCGGCTGGATCCATTCGCCGATAGACGGCGACACGTTGACCGCGCGCAAAGGCTTGGGCGCCGAGTTCAACGGCAAACCCGTGCGCGTATCGCCCGACGCGCCGATGACCGGCGCCATCTACGCCAAAAACGCGCGGATCAAGGCGCGCGAGGACGGGCGCTATACGCTGATCGAGGAACGCTGCGGCGGGGCCGCGTATCTCAACCTCGCGCGCGGGCGTTACGGTTTCGCGTGTTTCTCGCGCACGCTGCCCTGGGACCACGCGGCGGGCGCGCTGGCATCGGTGGAAATGGGCTGCGCCGTCGGCTTCGCGCCCGAGCGCGCACCCTACGATGCGCGCCGCCATGTCGGCCCGTTCCTGATCGCGGCCAGCGACGCGCGCTATACCGAAATGCTGAAGCTGCTCGCCTAAGCGATCACGCGGCCGTCGACGACGCGGATCATGGCGAGCGCCACTTCGTGCTCGGCCATCAGCACGTCGTCCGCACCCAGCCCGCGCAAATGCGCGACCGCTTCTTCCGAATGCGCGCGCGCGATGATGCGCGAATTCGGCGCCAGACGGCGCGCGGTTTCGACCATCGAGCCTGCTTCGAACGGATCGGGGATCGCGATCAGAATCCAGCCGAAATCGCGCATGTTTTCACCCATTTCCTCGGTGAAACTGGCGAAGCCCGCGCCATGGCGCGTGGCCTTGGTCTCCGACAGCGCGTCGAGCGCTTCGGCATTGTCGTCGATCACGGTCAGCGCATGGCCGTGTTCGAGCAGCGCCTGGCTGATCTTGGCGCCCACACGGCCATGGCCGACCAGCAGCACCGGCGGCTTCGACACCGCTTGCGGCGGCGGCTCGACCGGGGCGACGGCCGCGGCGGCCGCCTTCTCGCCATCCGGATCGGGGCCGAGATGGCGGTCGAGCGCCTGGAAGATGAACGGGTTCGCCAGGATCGACAGGATAGCGCCCGCGACGATCAGATCGCGGCCCTCCTCCGGCAGCACGCCGAGTTCCACGCCCAGCACCGCCAGAATGAACGAAAACTCGCCGATCTGCGCGAGGCTTGCGGAAATCGTCAGCGCCTTGGCGTGGCTATGGCCGAAGGCGCGCACGATCCAATAGGCCGCGACCGACTTGCCCAGAATGATGATCGCGATCGTGGCGAGCAGCGGCAAGGGATCGCGCAGCAGCGTGCCCGGATCGAACAACATGCCGACCGAGACGAAGAACAGCACCGCGAAGGCGTCGCGCAAGGGCAGCGTTTCGCGCGCGGCCTGATGGGACAAGGGCGATTCCGCCAGGATCATGCCGGCGAAGAACGCGCCCAGCGCGAAGGACACGTCGAACAGCTTGGCGGCACCGAACGCGACGCCGATGGCGATGGCGAGCACGGCAAGGCGGAACAACTCGCGCGAGCCGGTATGCGCGACGTAGTGCAGCATCCAGGGAATAAGGCGCCGCCCGACGATCAGCATTGTCGCGACGAACAGCCCGACCTTCACGGCCGTCAGCAACGCGACGCCCGCGAGGGTCGGCAAACCCAGCGACAGGATCCAGCTGGGCAGCGGTGCCGTCAGCGTTTCCACGCCGCCCTTGCTGAGACCGGCGACCACCGGCAGCAGAACGAGCGTCAAGATCATCACCAGATCTTCGACGATCAGCCAGCCGACGGCGATGCGCCCGCGCTCGGTTTCCACCAGACGGCGTTCCTGCAAAGCGCGCAGCAGCACGACGGTCGACGCGACCGACAGCGCCAAACCGAAGACCAGTCCGCCCGCGACGCTCCAGCCCATCGCCCAGGACAGGCCCATACCGAGCAGCACGGCGCAGGCGATCTGACCGAGGGCGCCGGGCACCGCGATGCCTTTGACCGACAGCAGATCCTTCATCGAGAAATGAAGGCCGACGCCGAACATCAGCAAGATCACGCCCATTTCGGCGAGTTCGGCGGCGATTTTCGGGTCGGCGACGTAGCCGGGCGTGAACGGCCCGGCCATGATGCCGGCGGTCAGATACCCGATGATCGGCGGCAGGCGGAGTTTTTGGGCGAGAAGCCCCAGAAGAAAGGCGAGGCCGAGGCCGACCGCGATCGTGGCAACAAGGGGGGTATCGTGCGACATCGGAAATTGAGTTCCTTTCCGGGACGCGCCTCGTCTAATCCAGACCACCCCGCAAATCGAATAGTGTCTTCGGCATTATAATCCGCCGTAGGTCTTCGGCTGAATGCGGAACGATACTTATATTGGAATCGCGCGCGGCCGGTTCAATAGAACAGATAGGCGAGGCCGGCATAAATGACGAAACAAAGCGCGGCCCAGGGCAGATTCCAGCGCCGCGTGCGCACGGGGCTGACCTCCGCAATGCGCGCGAGCAGCATCGTCCCGCCCGAATAGGCCGAGAGCACGGCCGACAGCGTCCAGCCAACCTGCAGGGTCAATACCAAAGCGACGGGCGCAAGCGGCGAAGCGCTCATGCCCAGAACGGCCCCGCCCGCGATCGCGCTCGTCACCATCGCAACGACGCCGATTTGGCCGCCGGCCACGATGAACAGCACGATCCCGACGGAAAGCGCCCAGGCCGGCGCATTCAAAATGTCGAGCAGTTCCGAAACGCCCCATTGCCGGGTTAAAAACGCCAAGGCGACACCCAGGAAGCTCGCCGAGGCGAGGACGATCGTTTCGGGCCGCATTTCCGGTACGACCTCGACCGCGTGGCGGCGCAAATGCTGGATCGTCGCCGTCAGCGGGCGCGGCGTGCGGCCGTGATAGCCGGCATAGAGCCAGCCGAAACCGAACGACGCGGCCACCGTCGTGATCGCGGCGATCATATCGAGATGAAGGAAGGCTTTGGCGCCCAACACCAAGCCGACGAGCCCCAGGATCAACCCCGCCATCGGCAGCGCCATCGTCACGGGCGGCGGATCGCCCTCGCGCGGCGGGGCAAGGCTTCGTCTCGGCGGAAACCTGATCCGGTCGAGCAGCCAGGCAAGAGCGAGGAACGTCGCCGTCAGGCCCAAGGCGGGCACGCCGATATCGAACCAGGTGACGCCGGGCACCAGGGCGAGCGAAAACGCGACCGAGATCGCCATCGGCGACCATAGCATCATCGAGAAGAAGCCCTGGATCAGCGCGACATTCATCCGTTCCTCGCGGATCGCGACGACGCGCGCGTCGCCGCCGGCGGCTTCCAGCGTGTTCGCGCGCTTGATCAGCGTGCCGAGCAGCAAAATCGCGCCCATGTTCAACGCCACGCCGAAGCCGTGACCGCCCGCCGCGAGCGCCAGAAAGCGCCAAGCCGGTTTCTGGGCGATCAGCCAAACGCCACAATTGCGCACGATGGCGGAATTGCGCGCCGCATCGCGCAACAGCCCCAGCGCCACCATCATGGCCACGAATTGCGCCCCACGATCGGCGGCCTGGATCAGGATCGCGCGCGGTGCGGCCGAGAACACGAGAAGGCAGGCGACGCTCGCCGCCACGGCGACCAGAAAACCGCGTTCGGCCCTGCCCGTAAGGCCCGCCACGCCCGCCAGCCAGATCAGCAGCGTGGCGTAGATCGGCCAGCGCAGCGCGTCCTGCCCGGCGATCGGGACGGCCAAAACCAGGGCAAGCAGCAAAAGCGGCGAATAACGGACGAAGGATGCCATCGCGAACCGGCGCCAGTCTGGCACGCAAGGCAGGAATCGCGATAGGGTTAGCCTTGTGTCGTGCGAAGGAGGCGGCTATGCGTCTCGGTCGGCGGTCGTTGGTTTCGGGCATCGCGGCGTTGACGGCGCTTACGGGTTTTCCGGGCGCGCCCGACGCGCAGGATTCCGACGACGTCGACCTCGAACTCGTCCTCGCGGTCGACGTTTCGCGCTCGGTCGACGATCAGGAATTCGACCTGCAACGGCGCGGCTACGCCCAGGCCTTCACCCATCCCAACGTCATCAAGGCGATCCAATCGAACGGCCTGCGCCGCATCGCCGCTGCCTATGTCGAATGGTCAGGCTCGGAGTTCCAGCACACGGTCGTGCCGTGGATGCCGATATCCGACGCGGAATCGGGCGGGATCTTCGCCGACCGCATTCTGTCCGCCCCGCGCAGCTTTTGGGGCTGGACGTCGATCTCCGGTGCCATCGATCACTCGGCGAAACTGTTCGGACAGCGCTATAAGGGGCGCCGCCGGGTGATCGACGTTTCCGGCGACGGCATCAACAACTCCGGCCGCCCCGCTTTCGTCGCGCGCGACGAGGCGGTGGCCAAGGGCATCGTGATCAACGGCCTTGTCATCATGAACGACAATCCCACACCCGGCGGCTTCAGCCAGCGCGCCTTTCCCCAGCCGCCGCTCGACGAATTCTATCGCGAGCAGGTGATCGGCGGACCCGGCGCCTTCGTCATCGTGGCCGACGATTTCGAAAGCTTCGCCTTCGCGATCGTCAACAAACTGATCAAAGAGATCGCGTATTTCGCGGTCGATCCCGGCATCCGATTGGCGCTGGCGAAGTGACACGCACCGCGTATCTCGCCGCCGAGGGCTACGACGCGCCCTTGCGCGAAGAATTGGGCGCGCCCGCCGCCGAATACGGCCGCTTGCTCGTCTACGACGGCGAAGCGCGTCCCAGCGCCTGGGCGCAGAATATCTGGCACGACGTCCAAGAACTGCCGGTGCCGTCGATCGGCCAAGCGGCGAAGGCGTTGCGCGCCCTGCAACGGAACTGGACGCTGCACGATTACGCGCATCATCGACGCGCCGCGTTGATCGTCGAGAATCTGCCCAAGGTCTCGGCCAAGCCGTTGACCTTCGGCACGCCCAAGCCGACGGCGCCGCTGGGCGCTTTCGCGTTGATCGCGCCCGACAAGATGCTTGCCGCGCAACGCTGCTCCTCTCCCTTCCCCGACGGCGAATGCCATTTCATCGAGGACCGGCAAGGCCCGCCCAACCGCGCCTATCTGAAGCTTTGGGAAGCGCTGACGCTCAACGGCGCGATGCCGGGGCCGGGACAAACCTGTATCGACCTCGGCGCTTCGCCGGGCGGCTGGACCTGGGTTCTCGCCAAGCTCGGCGCCGATGTGCTGGCGATCGACAAGGCGCCGCTCGATCCCGAAATCGCGAAGATGAAAGGTGTGTCCTACAAAAAGGACAGCGCCTTCGCGCTGGAGCCTGCGGCCGCCGGGCCCGTCGATTGGCTGTTTTCCGATGTCATCTGCTATCCCGCCCGGCTGTTCGATCTGGTCGAAAAATGGCGCGCCGCCGGCATGGCCAAGAACATCATCTGCACGCTGAAATTCCAGGGCCCGACCGACCACGAGACGGCCAAACGTTTCGCCGCGATCCCCAACTCGCGGCTGCTGCATCTGTTCCACAACAAGCACGAGCTGACGTGGTTCTGGTCGGCTAATTGATCCAAATCAATGAGGCGCGCGCGCGATTCGCGTTGACTGCATCCTGTCGTTGGGACCGCGTCGGCTTCGGCCGGCGCCGCTATCCGGCTCTCGGGGGGGGAGCTCCGGATGGCCCGAGGGGGAGGGCGCAAGCCCTCCCCCTTTTCTTCGCAATAGACTTTACGGCGACGCATCACACGCCTAGATTCGCTTCGACATTCGCGAATCCAACGACGAACGAGTTCCACCCCTTGTCCATGTTCCGCAACAAGTCCGATGCGCCCAAAGTGGGCGACCGTTACATCTCCGTGGGTCGGGATTCGATCAATTGGGAAGTCGAGCTTGTCTTTTCCGACCCCAATAAAATCCCCCATGCGCGGCTGCGCCGTATCGACAACGCGTCGATTCAGCGCACCTTCTCGCTGGCCGCACTGACCGACCCGGACATGTTCCGGCGGATGAACCCGGCCGAAGGCTAAGCGCCTTCTCAGCCCTCGGGCTTCACCAACAGACAACCCGTGTTGAGTTCGCGCAACCGCGCGCAGACGTCGCGCGCGCGCGTTTCCTCGTAGGGGCCGGCCTGAATGCGCACGACGCCCGATCCGTCGGGCATGGTGAAGGGCATCGTCACCAATTGCGCGCCGTCCAGCACCTCGCCGAAGCGGCGCGACAAACGCTTGAACTCGCTTTGCGCGACATCCGCGTTGGCCACCGTGCCGAGCTGGACGCGCCACGCGCCCGGAATGGTCGCGGCAGCGGCGGGCGACACGATCGACGCGGACGGCGCCGCCGACGCGGTTTGCACCGGGGCGGACGGGCGCATCGCGCGCAGGAATTCGATCTGCTCGCGCGCTTTCTCGTGGCCTTGCGCGGCGGCGGCGCGGAACAGGCGCTCGGCGCGCGCCACATCCTGCGGCAAGCCATCGCCATTGGCGTACATCGTGCCGATGGCGTATTGCGCTTCCGGGTTGCCCTGTTGGGCGAGCGGGCCCAGAACACGCACTGCCTCGCCGAAGCGGGCCTGGGCGAGCGCTTGCATCCCATCGTTCAGCGCCGGGCTTTGCGCGAAAGCGGCCCCCGCGAGCAAAGCGGCGGGCAAAACCAAAGCGGCGAGACGGATCCTACGCATCTTCGCTTTCCCTCTCCTCAGATACGCTTGTGCTGCATGACCGGAATCCGGCCGCGCACCGTGCGCAGATAATCCATGTCGAGCCGCGCCGAGGCGAAACCGGTCCCTTCCCCGGCGCGCGCAAGGACCAAGCCCCACGGATCGGCGATCAGCGAATGGCCCCAGCAAGCGCGTGTACCATTGGCGTGCGTGCCGGTTTGCGCGGCGGCGACGATATAGGTTTCGGTTTCGATCGCGCGCGCGCGCAGCAGGACTTCCCAATGGTCCTTGCCGGTCTGCAGCGTGAAGGCGGCGGGCACCATGATCACATCCGCGCCCTTTTTCGCCAGCGCTTGGTAAAGCTCCGGGAAGCGCATGTCGTAGCAGATCGTGCAGCCGACGGTGACTCCGTCGGCCTGATACGTGACGATATCCGACCCGCCGTCGAACGTGGCGGATTCGCGATAGCTCTGGCCATCGGGCGTCGTCACGTCGAACAGATGGATCTTGCGATACCGGGCGATTTGCTTGCCCGCACGGTCGAACACGAAGGTCGTGTTGAAGATCTTGTCGGCGCCGGATTTTTCCAGGATCGAGCCGCCATGCACGTAGATGCCGTGCTTCTTGGCGAGGCCCGCGAGCAGCTTCCACGCGTCGCCCGCCCCCTCGTCCTCCGCCGCCAAGCGCTTGGCGTCGCGGCTTTCGCCCATCAGGGTGAAGACTTCCGGCAGGACGATCAGGTCGGGGCGTTCCGACGCCACGGCTGCCTCGATCAGGCTTTCGGCCTGACGCAGATTGGCGTCCTTGTTCTCCTGCGAATTCATCTGCACGACGGCGACGCGCATAGGCCAGATCCCGGAAAATGATTCGAGCGCACGTCGAATCTAACAAATCACCCGGAATCGCGCAGCTCTCGAACGCAAAAAACGCGGTTGCGGATCGAATATCTTCGATCCGCCTCGCCCAAAGGGGCCACGTCCCAGTCCCATTCGGCGTCCGGGGCCGGGATCGGCACGCCCAAAAGCGCGTCTTCGGTCTCGAAAACCCGGCCCTCCCGGTCGCGATAGACCCGTTGCCGGTCGCCGATGACAAGCACGCGGCCCCCCCGAAAACCCCGCAAATGGATGAAGTGTGCGGCGACAACCGCTCGCCCGTAATCGTCCGCCGCCCCCTCCTCCAAGCCCAAAGCCGCCTCGACCCGGTCGCACGGGGTCAACGGCAATTGCGAGACGAGATTCAACGACACGACGTAATCGATCGTCGGGTCGTCCTGGCCATAGACGCTACCGGGCGACGGCCAGGGCCGTTCGGCCGACGCCGCCAGCGCCGACCCCACCCCGGTCAGATCGACCGTCGCGAGCGCCACGTTGGGATAGCGCCGCGCGCGCCAGCGTATCGTCGGCAGATGGACGATATCGGCGAGCACGACGCGCTCGAACGCGGCCGACAGCTCGGCCAAGGGCACGTCCGACAACACGCCCGAGCCCAGGATCAGCGCCGTGCGCCGTTTTGCGCATGAACCGATCCCATCGAGAATTTCCGCGCGTGTCCGCGCCGTGTGCGACGCCCAGGCTTTGCGCTGGCGCCGGGCGCGCGACCACAGCCGCACAGCGCCCTCGCGATAGCCCATCCGGTCGACCCAGGGTTCGACGCGCGTGAGCCGGTAGAGGAGCATTTCCGCGAGCATCACGTGCCTCGCGGTTTGGCGCGCGCCGTGGGGGCGGCGGCCAGCGGATCGTCGGGCCAGGCATGTTTCGGGTACTGGCCCTTCAGATCGCGCTTTACGTCTTTATACGTACCCGACCAGAACCCGGCGAGATCGCGCGTGACCTGCATGGGCCGCCGCGCGGGACTCAGCAGATGCAACAGCACCTTGACGCGCCCATTGGCGAGCGTGGGCGTGTCGGCGCAGCCGAACATTTCCTGCAAGCGTACGGCGAGGACGGGAATATCGCCCTGCTCGTAATCAACCGGGATGCGCGAGCCCGACGGCACGTCGAGATGCGTGGGTGCTTCGCGTTCCAGCGCTTGGCGCAGCGGCCAATCCAAACGCGCCATCAGGATTTCATGCAAATCCAGATCGGCGAGATGCGCGCGGCGCACGCGCTTGTCGAGATAGGGCCCGAGCCATGTGTCGAGATCGGCGAGCAATCCGGCGTCGGACATATCCGGCCATTCGCCGCCAAGCTCGCGATGGAGAAAACCGATCCGTGCGCGCAATTGGATCGCGCCCTTCGTCCACGGCAAGCAGGCAAGCCCCATCGCGCGGATCCCGGCCAGCATCGCGGCCTGCGTTTCGCCGGCGGCGAGGTCGCTTGCCGGCTTTTCCTCCAGCAGCACGGCGCCGAAACGCCGGCGGCGTACGGCCGTGACCGCTTCGGCGCGCGCATCCCACTCGACGAGACGTTCTTCGACGATCCGGTCGACGAAGAGTTCTTCGATATCCGCGCGCGTCAGCGGCAGCGCGGAGAAAATCCGCGCCTCGCGTTCGCCCGCATCGAGATCGCCGATGGCGACATAGTCTTCGGCCGACAACGGCTCCGGCTCGGCGAACACGGCCCCCCGGCCGGAGGCGAGAAGGAAGCCGCGCCCCGCCCCGCCGCGCCGTTTGGCGACGCGGTCGGGATAGGCCAGGGCCAACGCTTCGCCGGCCCGGCCCAAGCCTTCGCCGTCGGGCGACACGCCCAAACGCTTGCGCCAAACTTTCGCCGCTTCGCGCGCGCGCATCAACGCGCCCTTGTCGATCGCCGCCCCGCCGATCCCCGACGCGTCGCGGCGCAGCAGTTCCAAGCGCGGACGCAGATCGGCCTCGCGCACACCCCTTATCACGTCGCGTTCCTCGATCAACGCTGCGACTTCCGACGCCAAGGCGGCGATACCGAGATCCTTGGCCGCGATCATCATATGCGCGAGGCGCGGATGGGCGGCGAGCTCGGCCATCTTGCGCCCATGCGCGGTGATCCGGCCCTGTTCATCGAGCGCGCCGAGTTCGGCGAGCAAGCCGCGCGCTTGCGCATAGCTTGCCGTCGGCGGCGCATCGAGAAGCGCCAGTCGCGCGGGATCGCCTTCGCCCCAGGCCGCGAGTTCCAGCGCCAACGGCGCCAGATCCGCGTCGGCGATTTCCGGCCGGTCGTAGCGCGCGAGCTGGCGATGCTCGGCCTCGCCCCACAGCCGGTAGCACACGCCCGGCCCCGTACGGCCCGCGCGCCCGGCGCGCTGTTCGGCCGCCGCTTGGCTGACCCGCACGGTGGCAAGGCGCGACATGCCGGTGCGCGGATCGAAACGCGGCGCGCGTTTCAAACCGCTATCGACGACGATGGCGGTCCCTTCGATGGTCAAGCTCGTCTCGGCGATCGAGGTCGCGAGCACGACTTTGCGCCGCCCTTTGGGGCTGGGGCGGATCGCGCGATCCTGCGCCTCGGCCGACAGATCGCCGTAAAGCGGCAGCACGTCGATCTCGGGTCCCAGATCGCCGAGCCGATCGGCCGTGCGCCGTATCTCGGCGATGCCGGGCAGGAACACCAGTGCGTCGCCCGGATGGGCCGACAAGGCGCGCCGCACGGTGCGCGCCAGCGTATCGAGCAATTGGCGATCGTCGGGGCGATCCTGCCATTCGAGCGCCACCGGATAGGCGCGGCCGAGCGAACGCACGGTGCTGGCGTCGCCCAGCAATTTGGCGACCGCCACACCGTCCAATGTCGCCGACATCACCAGAATGCGCAGATCGGGGCGAAGTTCGCGCTGCGCCTCCAGCGCAAGGGCGAGGCCCAAATCGCTTTCGAGGCCGCGTTCGTGGAACTCGTCGAACAATAGCGCCGATATTCCGTCGAGCGACGGATCGTTCTGAATGCGCCGCGCGAACAGACCGTCGGTGACGACTTCGATCCGCGTCTTGGGCCCGACGCGCGAGTCGAGGCGCACGCGATAACCGGCGATGCCGCCGACCTCCTCGCCCAGCATTTGCGCCATGCGCCGCGCCGCGGCACGCGCCGCGATCCGTCGCGGCTCCATCACCAGAATCTTGCCGCCCTTGGTCCAATCGGCGTCGAGCAGCGCCAAGGGCACGCGCGTGGTTTTGCCCGCCCCCGGCGGGGCTTCCAGGACGGCGTTGGGCTTGGCCGACAACGCCGCCAGCAATTCGGGCAGCGCCGCCTCGATCGGCAGATCGGTCTTCATTCCCAGACGGGCGCGCCGGGCAGGTCGGCGCGCAGGCGCGCGATCGTCGCGGGTTTCAACTGCGCCTTCTCGCAGAATTCGAGCAGCAGCTTTTCGTCCTCGAGCACGAAATCCAGCACGCCGCCGAGGAACGCGGAATCGCCCGCGCGCGCGCGAAGCTCATCCACGGACAATCCGGCCAGCGCCATGAAGCGCGCCAGAATATCGTCGTCCGCCGCCAGATAGCCGAGCGCTTGCAGCGCCACGGTCTCGGCGGTTTCGGACGATTTCGGACCCCGTTCGCGAATCGGCATAGGCGCACTATACCGAAGCCGCGAACAGCGCGTAGCGGGCCGCACCGCGCGCATGCAGCCGTTCCAACGCCAAGCCGCCGCGATGCGACGCCAGTAACGGCCGCAGCGGCGGAATCAGGAACGACGTCGCGGCGTTCAGGATTTCCAGCGTCCGCCGGGCGACGGGATCGCGATGGACCATTAGCGGCGAGAGATCCTGAAAAAGGTCCACGCGCATTGCCGCCGCGTCGAACGCCGCGCGCCATTCGGCCTCGCTATGGAAGCTCGGCGTTTGCCAGCCTTCGACGAAGTCGCAGGCGTCGGGATCGTCCGGGTCGCAAACGCGGATATCGTCGACGACGATCAGTTTGCCGCCGCCGTCGAGCCCGCGCGCCAGATTGGCGATCGAGCGCTTCAAATCCCGCGAATGCGCCAGCGATTCGACCGCGACGATCAGATCGTAAGGTGCCTCCGGCAACGGATCGTCGTAGCTCGCGACGGTGAAGCGCGCCGACCGCCCCAGCTTCCATGCCGCCAGCGTGGCGCGTTCGGCCTGATCGGGCGACAACGTGATGCCGTGCAATCTGCCGCCGAATTTTGCCTGCAGGGCGAGGCCGAGCCCGCCCAGGCCGCAACCGGCATCCAAAATGCGGGGGGCATCGAGCGTGCCGGCGGCGTCGGCCACCAGCGCTTCGGTCGTGCGCGGCGAAATTTTTCCGTCGGGACCGCGCAAAGCGCGGCGCACGGCCAGATCCCCGGCACCGCCGCCCCAGCCGAAAAGCCCCGCCAAGCGCGTATAAGCGCCGAGCCGGGCGTAATATCGGGCGATCGCGTCATTCTTGCTGGACATGGCGGGGTGCGGCACCGTCTATAGTGCCATGCCGACCGCCCGCGCCAGCCTCGCTTTCGCCCTGCTGATCTTTTTTCTGATCCTCTACGCCGGTTTCGCCGTAACGATCGGAGATTACCTGCCCGAGCACTGGGCGGTCGATCTCGTCTATTACGCCGTCGCCGGCTTCGCTTGGGTCCCGGTCGCGGTGGCGTTACTCAATTGGGGCTATCGGCAACCCTCGCGATAGGTTTCGATAACGAAGCATGGCCGGTATCACCCCCCTACCGCATGATTTCGTGATCCGCGCCGCTCCGCGCCCATTGGATGCGGATGGCGCGTGGCGGCTCGTCCTTGCCGCGCGCGATGGCGGGCCCGGCCGCCACGGCCCCCTGGCCTTGGCGGACGACGGCGGCTGGCAATGCGGCGGCGTGGTCTCGCCCGAGGCGCAGGCCATCTTTGACCTCTATATGCCGCTGCTGGCGATCGATACGCGCCGCGCGCGGCCCTGGGTCGTGGCGCTGCTGGGTCAAAGCCTGGACGGGCGCATCGCGACGCTATCTGGCCATTCGCATTTCGTGAATTGCGATGCGGCGCTGGCGCATCTTCACCGCATGCGCGCGCTATGCGACGCCGTTCTGGTGGGTGCGGGCACCGTGGCGCTGGACGATCCCAAACTCAACGTGCGCCGCTGCGAAGGCCGCTCGCCCTTGCGCGTGATCCTCGACCCCGATGCCCGCGCACCCGAAGCGCGCAACGTGTTTCGCGACAAACTGGCCCCCACGCTCGTACTGCGCGCCGAAGGCGCGGCCAACACACCGGCGGGCAACGCCGAAATCACCTATGTGCCGCGCGGCGACGATGGCGCGATCGACATCGCCAAGGCGCTCGACCTTCTGGCTGCACGGGGTTTGCGCCGCGTGCTGGTGGAAGGCGGCGGACGCACGGTCTCGCGCTTTCTCGAAGCCAAACGCGTCGACCGGTTGCAGCTCGCCATCGCGCCGATGGTGATCGGCTCCGGCCGCCCGTCGATCGCGTTGCCGCCGATCGAAACCTTGGCCGATGCACTGCGCCCGCCCACCCGGCGCGTGGCGCTGGGTGCGGACATGCTGTTCGAGTGCCGCCTTGGCGCGTAGCTTCTGGATCGCCGGCAAAGAGCAAGGCGAACTGCGCGACACCAAACTCGGCGCGCTCGCACCCGGTCACGTGCGCGCGCGGATGATCGTGTCCGGCATCAGCCGGGGCACCGAACGCCTGGTCTGGCAAGGCCGCGTGCCCGAATCCGAACACGCACGCATGCGCGCCCCCTTTCAGGATGGCGCGTTCTCCTTCCCGGTCAAATACGGCTATTGCGCCGTCGGGCGGATCGTCGAAGGCGCCAATGCGGGAACGCGCGTTTTCGCGCTGCATCCGCATCAAGACGAATTCGACGTGCCGGAGAGCATGGCCGTGCCGATTCCCGGCGATGTGCCCGACATGGCCGCTCCGCTCGCCGCCCATCTCGAAACCGCGATCAACGCGCTGTGGGATCATCCCGTGCGCGTGGGCGACCGGGTCGCGGTGATCGGGCTTGGCGCCGTCGGCCTTTGCCTTGCCAATCTCGTGCGCCGCATTCCCGGCGCCGATCTCGTTTGCGTCGATCCCGCGCCGCTCGCGCAAGCGCGCGCCAAGGCGCTGGGCTTGCGCGTGGCGGCCGCTGCCGAGGACCGCGATCTCGTCTTCCACACCAGCGCCACCGCCGGCGGTTTGCGCGCCGCGATCGACGCCGCCGGGTTCGAAGCGACGATCGTCGAACTTTCTTGGTATGGCGAGGGCAGCGTGGCCGCCCCGCTGGGCGGCGCCTTCCACGCCAAACGCCTGACGCTCGCCGCCAGCCAAGTCGGCCATGTCGCGCAAGCGCGCCGGACGACGCGACCCCATCGCGCGCGGCTCGAATTGGCGTTGCGCCTGCTGGCCGATCCCGCCTATCGCCTCGATTTGGGCGAGCCCATCCCATTCGCCGAATTGCCCGCGCGCTATGCCGCAGCGTTGGGCGATCATCCCTCGCCCTTGCCGCTGATCGGCTACGAAAAATAGGACCGCCATGTACAGCCTGACCGTCCAAGACCACATCATGATCGCCCATTCCTTCAAGGGCGAGATTTTCGGGCCCGCCCAGCGCGTGCATGGCGCGACCTTCGTTGTGGAATGGGAATTGCGCCGCGCGCGGCTCGATCAATACGGGCTGATCGTCGATATCGGCCTGATGAAGAAATGCCTGCGTTCGGCGCTGGACGAGCTCGACTACCGCAATCTCGACGACGTGGAAGCGCTGAAGGAAGCGAATACGACGACCGAGTTCCTGTGCGGCCTGATCTTCGAATTGCTGAAGGCACGCATCGCCAAGGGCGAGGTCGTCAACACGGATTTCGCGTCGATGAAGATCACCTTGCGCGAATCGCCCAACGCTTGGGCCGCCTACGAGGCCGCGCTGGCGTGAAGCTCCGTCTCGTCATCCCCGGGTCGATCGAACAGGCGACCGGCGGCTATCGCTACGCCAAGCGTATCGTCGAAGCCTGGGGCGAACCGCCGATCGCGGTCGACGAAGACCCGTCGCGCGTCAAGCGCGTGAAGGGCGAGATATTGCTGATCGACGGCCTCGCCTTGCCGCTGCTCTACGACCGCCTGCCGATTGCGGATTGCGCGGCGCTGATCCACCATCCGCTCGGCCTGGAAACCGGCTTGGCGCCCGCGCAAGCCGCCGCGATGCTGAAAGCCGAAGCGGCGGCATTGGCGAAGATCGACCGCATCGTCGTCACCAGTCCGGCGACGAAGGACGATCTGATCCGCATGGGTGTCGATGGCGACAAAATCCGCATCGTGCTGCCGGGCACGCAAGCGCGGCGCGTGCCGCTGACGCGGCGCGGGACCCCGACGATCCTGTGCGTCGCCACGCTCACCCCGCGCAAGGACCACCCCACGCTGTTGCGTGCCCTCGCCAAACTGCCAAAGCGAAACTGGCGCGCGATCTTCGTCGGCGGTTTGGATCGCGATCCCGCGCAAACGCGCAAGATCAAAGCCACGATTGCCACACTGGGCTTGGGAAAGCGCGTGACACTCGCGGGCGAATGCGGCGAGGCCGAGCTCGGCGGCAATTATGCGAAAGCGCATATCTTCGCCCTGCCCTCGCTGCATGAAGGCTACGGCATGGCCTTCGCCGAAGCGCTCGCCCACCGCCTGCCGGTTGCCGGTGTCGCGGCGGGTGCTGTTCCATCAGTCGTGCCGCGCAAAGCGGGCATTTTGGTGCGCGGCGGCGATGCGAAGGCGCTGGCCCGCGCGCTCGCCAAGCTGATCGGGCCGTCGCGCAACCGCTACGCCGCCAACGCGGCGAAGCTGCGCTTCCCGAACTGGCAAAACCAAGCGCAGGCCTTGCGCGACGCCTTATCGTGAGCGGTTTCTCCGCCGATTGGCTCGACTTGCGCGGCCCTGCGGACGACGCGGCGCGATCCAAAGATCTCGCGCGCGCCTTCGCCCGCGCGCTGAAGCCCGGCGCCAAGATCGTCGATCTGGGCGCGGGAACCGGTGCGATGGGGCGCTGGCTTCGGCCGTTCCTGCCCAAGCGCTGCACGATCCTCTCTATCGATGGCGACGCGATGCTCCTGTCGCGCGCGAAGGCGCCGCGATTGCGCCGCTCGCTCGCCGGGCGTTTGCCGCCAGCCGACGCCTATGTCTCGACCGCGCTGATCGATCTCGTCTCCGTCGCGTGGCTGCGCAAGTTTCTAAAGGCCGCGCGCGGCAAGCCGGTGCTGATGTGCCTCGCCGTCGATGGGCGGCACGAATTGACGCCCGTGCACGGAGCCGACAACGCGATCTTCGCAGCATTCGCCAAGCATCAGCGGCGCTGGAAAGGTTTGGGCCAAGCCTTGGGGCCGCTTGCGCCGGCGGCCCTTGTCGCGGAAGCCCGACGCCGGGGGTGGCACGCCGCCAGTGCGCGCAGCGATTGGGACCTAAAGTCCGGCGCGCTGCTCGATACGACCTTCGCCGGGATCATCGACGCCGCCGGACTGCCCGCCCCGCATGTGAAACGCACGCGGCTTATCGTCGGGCATCGGGACGTTCTGCTAGTTCCGCATAGATATCGCCGGACGGATCGTTCGGCGTAAGCGTTTCGAGAAAGGCGCGCATCGCGGCGGCGTCGATCCAGTCGCCCGCAAAAACCAAGCTCTCGCCGATCGAACGATTGAAGCGATAGTTTTCCAGCCGCGCGATGCAGGCCAGTGCCGCTCCCTTGGTGGCCCAAGCGTACTCGAACGACAACGCGGGCAAAGGTTGCGACAAGCCCGACAACACCTGGGCCTCGGCACCTTCCACGTCGATCTTCACGAAATCCGGCCGGCCGTGCCGGGCGATCAGCGCGTCGAGCGTGGTCATGGGCACGGTCACGCTGCGGTTCCACGCGACATTCTCGTAGCCCGGCGCGCTGGCGGCTTGGGCGACGAAATCGGCGGCCCCGCTGGTGACGGTCGGGTGGCGGTCGCTAATCCGCAGGATCAGCTCGCCGTCCGCCGCACCCAGCGCCACGCGTTCCAGCTTCACCGCGTTGTCGCCCGCGAACAGCCGGCGCAGGAAATCGGCGAAGACCGGCTGCGGCTCGACCGCGACGACGGCCGCCCCCAAACGCCGCCACGATGCGGTGCGGTTGCCGGCATGCGCGCCGATATCGAAGCCGAGTTTCCCCGGCCCCAGCCAGCGCCGATAGAAGCCGTCGAGCTTCGCGGCGCGTCCGGGGACGAGCCAATAGATCGCGATGGAACGCGCGAGACCCAGCAACGGCGCGAAGCCGTTCTCCACATCCCGCGACGGCGCGTGGCGCCACAACCAAATCACGTCGACGGCGAAGGACAGAAGCAAAGCGATCAGCGCCGCGGGGGCGGCTTGGGACGCGTCGTCCCAAGGATAGATCGCGGCGACGAGACCGAAGCCTTGCAACACGCAGACGATCCGCCGCCGTTCGCTATGCGGCAACGGCGCGGCGAGGAACGGCCAAAGATAAGCGGCCAGCACGAAGACATATCGCGGCAATCCGAGCAGGATCAGCCACGCGCCATCCAAGCGCGCGGCGATGATCGCTAAAACCAGCATCAACGCCGAATCGACTTCCATGTCGAAACGCGCGCCGAAAGCCGAGGCGTTGCCGTCGCGGCGCGCGAGCCACCCGTCGATCCCGTCGGCGGCGATCAGCAACCCGGCGGCGACGGCCAAGACGATCCTGCCGGTGTCGTCCAACGCGGCGGGAATCAGACTCGCGACGATCGCCACGCCGACGCCACGCGCATAGGTGACGCGGTTCGCCGCGCCGAAATCCGGAAACGGATGATCGGCAATACCCCAGCGCGCGCCGGCACACAGCGACAGAATCGCGACGACATAGAGAGCCACGCCCGACGGCGGCGCGACCGCCAGCGCCACCGCAAAGCCAAGCAAGCCGCTCGCGACGGCGAAACCGCGTAGCTCGGCGTTACGGGTCATTGCGGGCTCGAAAAATCCGCGAGGAAGCCGCCGAGGAAGCTTTCCATCGGCGCCCCACCCTCGAGCGGCACGGTTATACCGGGCACATAGCCACGTCGTATGAAGCGTTCGATCGCGGCGGCGTCGCGCGAGAACACATGGATCGGCACGCCGAAATCGCCCGTGCGGCGCGCGGTCGTCAAAGGCGGCTGGTGGTCGCCGAGCACGATGAACAGCGTATCCTTGCCGGCGACGTGTTCGGCGAAGCGGCCGAGCGTTTCGAGCACATAGGCGGTCGCGGCCTTGTAGCCCTCGTCCTGTTCGAACACGCGGCCCGCCCGCACGGGAAACTCGCGGATCGGCAGGCTGCGATAGATCTCGCCCTTGTCGTCGAGCGCCGCCCAATCCTCGACGATTGGGGGCACGCGCTCGAACGGCGTGTGGCTCGACGCCAGGATGATCTCGGCGAAAAGCGGCGTGCCGTCGAGTTCGGCATCGGCGAAACGCTTCAACACCCATTGATCGGGCAGCGATTCCCAGGCATAGCGCGGCCCGCCATAGCCAAGATCCGGCTGCAACCGGGTCGCCTCGAAGCCGAGCAACCGCGCCTCGGGCCAAGGCTGGTCGATCCGCGGCGCCACGACCAGGCTGCGCCAACCTGCCTCGACAAAGCGATGCGCCAGCGTGCGGATCTTCGAAACCAGCATCACCTCGTAAGCGTCCTGCGCCGCGAGCTTCACGCCGGTCAGCAACGTGCCATGCGCCATCCAGGAACCGCCGCCGGTGATCGGCGAAATCAGGACCGACGACGCGCTGGCATAACCCGCCGCGGTCAACCGGTCGGCAAGCGATTTGCGCGCGGGCTCGACCACGCGAGCGAAATCGGGCTCCGACGCGGTGACTCGGCCATAGGATTCGGCGAAGATCAGCACGACATGTTTGCCGCGCAATTCGATGAAGTCGGAATGCGCGGGCAAAGCGGCTTGCACGGCTTCGATGCGCGCCCGATGTTCGCCGCGTATCCCTTCCGCTTGCAGCACGTTATTCACGTTGCGTTGCACGACGAGGGCCGCGTCGGCCGACAGCAGCGGGCGCGGATCGGGGGTGGACGGTGCGGCCGGCATCGTTGCCCAGAACGCGATCAGCGCCGCAAAGCCGGGGGCGAGCAAGCCGGGGCGACCGGCCGCGAGCGCCCGAAACAACGTGCCGAAAGCGTGGCGCACGAGAGTCAAAGCCAGAACGATCAGCAACGCCGCGCCTGCGATCAGCAGCACGAATTCCCAGCCCGGCGACGAATCCGCAAGGATCTTGACGAAAACCGGCACGAAGCGGATATCGACCGCCACGTTCAGATCGCGCCCGAAGAACCACGGGATCGCCAGCGCAATACTGCGCAAGACGAAGGCTGCCAGGAAGGCGAGCGAGAACAGCCACAGCACGAGGCCGCCGCGCCTTACACCGATCAGCGCCAACACGCCGAGCACGAAGACGGCGCCGACGAGTTCCAGCGCCACCGACGATGGCAGAACCTGAATCCCCGCCTCGACGAAATCCCCCGACGCAACGAGCTGGTTCAAAAACAGCAGCGCCGCGAAAACGGAAATCGCCCAGGGGGCTTGCCGTTCGTCGCGGCGGCGGCGGCTCATGCGTAGGCTCCCACCCGGATAATCGGCTTGGCCTTGGGGCCGTCGCCGAGCTTGTAGACATCCATCGTACGCTCGATGGCCGCCGCCGGATCGCCCATCGGGCCCAAATAGGATTGGAGATGCAGCCAGGTGTATTTGCTGGCCCAGCCAAGGCCGGCGGCACGGCGCGCATAGCGCCAGGCGCGGCCCGCCGCGCGATGGAAGGCGAGCTTGCCGTAGCGTTGCGCCATTTCGGGATGCGCGCGCAGGAAGTGGACGATGGCGAGCGCGTAATCGTGATGCGCCTGATGGCCTTGGCCGACCATGATCCGCGTGTCGTCGGCCGCCGGACCCCAGGTGACGACATTTTCGTAGCGCGCGATTTTGCCCAGCCGCGCCACGCGCAGCGCCAGCGCGAAATCCTCAACGAACACGTCGGGGTCGCACATGCCGGCTTGCTTCACGACATCGGTGCGGAAGATCGTCGGCGACGTACCCGACACGCCGCGCCTTATGACCTCGTCGACCGCGTCGGCGGGAACGGTAACCGGGGTGGCCTCGGCCGCCGCTTCGTCGAACACGATTTCCGACGGGTCGCGATAAAAGCCGATCCGCCCGAACACGGCGGCCGTGCCCGTGTTCTCCGCGATCGAGATCAGCTTGCGCGTGGCGTAAGGCGCAAGCACGTCGTCGGAGCCCACCAGCTTCAGCCAGGGCTGGGTCGCGAGTTCGATACCGGTATTGGTCGAGGCGGACGGGCCGCCATTGCGCCGCTCGACGATCCGGCAATTTGGCCAGTCGCGAGTCAATTCCCGCACGATCGCGACCGAATTGTCGCGGCTGCCGTCGTCGACGAACAGAAACTCGCGCTCCATCTCCGGGACCTGCCGCCAGATGGCGGCGATCACGTCCGGCAGGAAGCGTTCCTTGTTGTAGACCGTGCAGAGGATGGTGACGCCCGACATAGCGCCTCGTTAACCCGCTTGCCCGAGACGCGCAAGACGGGCAATTGTGCCCTATGCCGCGCGTGATTCCCGAACTGGACCTCGACGACCGGGACCTGACCTGGCGCTTCGTGCGCGCGTCGGGCCCCGGCGGCCAGAACGTCAATAAAGTATCGTCGGCGGTCGAGTTGCGGGTCGACCTCAATATCAGCCGCCTGCCGCCGGAAATCCTGGCGCGGCTGAAGGCTATCGCCGGGCGGCGCGTGTCGACCGACGGTATTCTGCTGGTCGAATCCCAGGAACACCGCGACCAGGGCGACAACCGCAAGACCGCTTTGGCGAAGCTCGCCATGCTGCTGCGCAGGGCGATGGAACGGCCCCGGCCGCGCAAAGCGACCAAGCCCACCAAGGGCTCGCAAAAGCGCCGCCTCGCGTCCAAGGCCAAGCACGGCGCCAAGAAGGCGACGCGCAGCGGCGAGGATTTCGATTACGACTGAGCCAACGCGGCGGCCAGCGTGCCGCCGAGCCTGGCATTACCCACCGCCAGCGCCAGATTGGCGGCGAGGCTTTTGCCGCCGCTGTTGCGGTTGATGTGGGCGAGCAAAAACGGCGTCACTGCCTTGCCGCAGATCCCGGCCGTTTCGGCCGCCCTGACCGCCGCCGCGATCTCCGCTTCGATCGCCGCCGCGTCCAACGCCGCATCCGCCGCAATCGGGTTGGCGATCAACATACCGCCCGCCCCGACCCGGCGATGCGCCGCGATGGCGCGCGCGAGGTCCGCGACGTCGTCGAACCGCGCGTCGACCTTCAAGCCGCTATCGGGCGCATAAAACGCCGGGAACGCGTCGCTGCGATAGCCCCAGACCGGCACGCCGAGCGTTTCCAGCATCTCCAGCGTTTTCGGTAAGTCGAGAATCGACTTGGCCCCGGCCGACACGACCGCGACCTTGCTGCGCGCCAATTCGGGCAGATCGGCGGAGATATCGAAACTGGTTTCGGCGCCGCGATGCACGCCGCCGATTCCGCCGGTCGCGAAAATCGCGATCCCGGCCATCGCGGCCACCGCCATCGTCGCGGCGACGGTCGTGGCGCCATCTTCCTTCTTGGCGATCAGGGCTGCCAAATCGCGGCGCGAGGCTTTGGCAATACCATCGCGCAACGCCATGGTTTCGAGTTGTTTGGCGGTCAAGCCGACGCAGATGCGCCCCGCCAGCACGGCGATCGTGGCGGGCACCGCCCCCGCTTCGCGCACCGCCGCTTCCAACGCTTGACCCGCCGCGAGATTGTCCGGGCGCGGCAAACCGTGCGCGACGATGGTGCTTTCCAGCGCCACGACCGGCTTGCCGGCCGTCAGCGCGTCGGCGACTTCGGCCGAAAGATCGAGATCGGGATGCGCCGACGTCATTCGAATCGCCGCGGGCGCAGGCCCGAATGGAACCAAGACACCATCGTATAGACGTCATAGACCGGCAGGCCGGTCGCCGCCTGCAACGTGGCCGCATAAGGCGGCATATTGGTGCATTCGAGCACCAGCGCGCCGATTTCCGGATGCGCGCGGGCAAGCTCGACCCCCGCTTCGACCACGTCGCGCTCGGCGAGATCGATATCCATGTCGTTCTTCTCGGCCTTGATGAGAACGCGGAAGAATTCCTTGCCGTTCTCCGTGCCCGCGATCGGCGTATCGCGCGGCACGTTCGCGGCATCGAGATGCCGGGGTGTGAGCGTAGCTTTCGACACGGTCACGATGCCCACGCGCTTACCCGGCGGCAACGTCGCTTGCACCCACGGCACTTGCATCAAAGCCGACGTCGCGACAGGTACATTCACTGCAGCCGCGAGTTCCTTTTGAAACAGCGACAGGAAGCCGCAATTGGTCGTGATGGATTCCGCACCCAGGCGTACCAGTTCCTGCGCGGCGGCGATGAAATCGGGCAGCAGACCTTCGGCGCCCTGCAGCACGACTTTCTCGGGCGAGGCACCCAGCACCACGCGATAAAGCACGGGAAACGGCCAGGTCGTGGCGTTGCCCATGTCGCCGTAGATGCGCGGGAACTTGGCTTCGAGCATCAGGATGCCGAGCGGCGCGCCGTAAACCGCCTTGCCGCCGCGCGCGATACGCCCGCTCATACGCCCACCGCGCCGCGTTCGATTCCCGCCGCGATCAGATTCGCGGTCGAGAGATTGCATGCATGCGGCAGGTCATAGAGTGTCGCGAGCCGCAACAGAGCGCGCACATCCACGTCGTGGGGCATGGGGGTGAGCGGGTCCCAGAAGAAGATCAGCGCGTCGAGGGCACCCTCGGTGATCAGGGCGCCCATCTGCTGGTCGCCGCCCAGCGGGCCGCTCGCCAAGGCTTCGATCGAAAGTTCGGGGCAACGCTTGCGCAGCAGCTTGGCGGTCGTGCCTGTGGCGACGATGCCGGCCTTCGCGAACACTTTGCGATGGCGCGCCAGCCAGCGCGCGAGCTCCGCCTTGCGCTTGTCGTGCGCGACCATGCCCACGCGTAGATTTTTCGCCGCCCGCGCCATCGGATTCCCCTTTCGAGGAACCGATTATCGGGCGCCGATCAGCGCTTGTCGACGCCGCAAGTATTGATGCCCAGCGGCACATAGGCCGGGCAGAAGCGCAAAGCCGCCGTGGCGAGCATCACCGCTCCGGCGGCCGCGATCGCGAAACGCCACGCGCCGAAGGATTCGAAAAACGCCGGTGCCGCGAACGGCGCCACGAGCAATACGGCGCCGACGATGGCGCGTACGAGACGATCGACGGATCCGACATTGGCCATTCTCGGGCCCTCCGGTTGATGGGACGATGGCGATATTATATTCAAACTATCTAATATAAAACCGCGACATCGCGCCGCAGCCGCTCACGCGCGGCCCAACGCATCGATGCGCAGCGGCAACGTCACCGTAAACACGCTGCCTTTGCCGACTTCGCTGTCGACGTCTATGGCACCGCCCCAGCGCGTCACGAATTGGCGCGTGATCATCAGGCCAAGCCCCGTGCCTGCGCGCCGCGTGAGGTTGGCGCTTTCCTTGCGCCAAAACGGCTCGAAAATGTGCTCAATATCCTCGGCGGGAATGCCGGGGCCTTCGTCCTCGATCGCGATCTTGTAGTTCCCGGCGCCGGCAGGCGACCAGGCGATGCGCACCGCGCCATTGTCGCGGCAATGGCGGACCGCGTTGCCCGCGAGGTTGGTGACGATCTGACGCAGCATCGTGCGATCGCCCATCGTCGCGAAAGCCTCCGGCGGCGGCACTTCGACCACGCGCACGTTCCGCTCGTGCCCGATGGCGCGCATCATCTCGGCAACTTCGCGGATTACCTCGCCCGGATCGAGGGGTTCGGGCAGCAAACGCAGTCGCCCCGCTTCGATCGCCGCAAGATCGAGCAATTGGTCGACGATGTTGAGCAGATGGCGTCCGGCGCCGTGGATGTCGCCCGCGTAGCCGCGATAACGATCGTTCAGCGCGCCGAAAGGCTGAGCCGCCAGCAAATCGGAGAATCCGATGATCGCGTTGAGCGGCGTGCGCAGTTCGTGACTTATATTCGCCAGGAATTCGCGCTTCGCGACATTGGCGGCCTGCGCATCGATCAGCGCAATTTGCAGACGATCGGCTTCGCGCGCGCGCTGTCGTTCAAACCAGATCACCACGCCGGCCATCGCCAGCGTCAGCAGCGTCGCGAGCCCGGCGAAGGCCAGCACGGGACGGCCGCGCGCGGCCGCCAGAAGGTCGATATCCGCATCGCTGAATCGCGCGTACGACCAGATCGGCAGATCGTCGATCCGATGAAAAGCGACGGTCAGAACGCTGCCATCGGGACCGCGGATGTTTTTGAGCAAACCCGAGCCCGCGCTTGGCCCCCGTCCGCCGAGCAGCGCCTCGATGTCGACGCGCATCCCCGCGAAGCGCTCCGGATCCGGATAGCGGTAGACAATCAGTCCGTCTTCGCGGATCAAGCCGACCGTGCCCGGCGCGGTAACGAGCATGCTTTCGAAATGCCGGTCGAGTTGCGTCGCCGGAATCAGCGCGACGATGAAAGCAGCGCCGAATACGTTGGGATAAGCACGCTTGGCCAGATAGACATGACGGTCGCGGCCACGCAATCCGATCTCCAACCCGACCGAAACATGCTCGAAGGAGCTTACTTCCAGCGCCAGGATCGACCGGCGTTCGGCGAGATCGAGGGGGCGTGGCGGCCGATCGCCGAGTGGTATTTCGTCGCCGGCCGCGTCGTGCAGATAGATATCGATCGCCAGCTTCTGGCTGCGGCGGATCCGATCCATCACCAGATCGAGATCCGCGACGATCGTCGAATCGGATTGTTCGACCAGCCACAAATCGACGCCGACGAGCAGCGCACCCGCCGCGTCGATCGTCCGGCCGATCTGGGACGCGATCAGGTTTTGAGCCCCGAGGATCTCTCGTTGTGCCGACTCGGCCAGTTGATCGCGCGACTGGCGCATCGACAGATACGCCACGCCCCAAATACCCGAGATGACGAGCAACGCGAACACGGCCGCGGCCCATTCCGGAGCCGCAATCCGATCGAACAATCCGTTTTTACGCCGCTCCGGGGAAGTCATTCGCGCCCATCTTCGGCACGTATTCTCGACCGGAAAGGTTAACCAGGCGCGAAGATTCTGGGAAGGCCTGGCCGAAAACCGGCTTGCGCGATCAGCCCGGCGCGCAACGCAACGGGACAGCGTTGACCCGCCGATCGCCATCGACCGGCCGCAACTGGCCGGATTCCTGATCCAGCCAGCGCAGCACGCCGGTGCGAATGGCGAAATGCGCGGCATGCAGTTGCAGCCGGCCGCGCTTCTCCAAAGTGCCGATGCAGGGATGGGTGCGCAGCGCCGCGACGCTGGCGCGCAAATTCGCGATCTCCAGCGAGCGGGCGAAATCCTCGGGCAATTCGCGGTCGCATTCGGGGACGAGCGACGCCGCGCCGTCGAGCTGGGCAATCCACGCCCCGACGAAATCGCCGGGCGACAACGGCTTGCGGCCGGCATCGACATAGGCGGCGATGCCGCCGCATCCGCCGTGACCCAGCACGACGATGTGTTCGACCTTCAGCGCGATCACGCCGTATTCCAGCGCGGCGCTGGTGCCGTGCAGGCCGCCGTCGGGCTGGTAAGGCGGCACGATGTTGGCGACGTTGCGCACGACGAACATCTCGCCCGGCCGCGCGTCGAAAATCACTTCCGGTGATACGCGGGAATCGCAGCAGCCGACGATCATCACGCTGGGCGATTGGCCCGTTTCGGCGAGTTGCGTGAAGCGCGACTGCTCGCCCGGCAACCGACGCTCGCGGAACGAGAGATAGCCGTCGATCAAGGAAGCGGGCGGTTGCATCGCCATCGTCGTGTACTCCGCATCGGTACTTTGTTCTGCGGCACAACAGGCGATGCGGCGCGGCAAGTCAACGACAAATGCCGAAAATTACGTAGTTACGATGTGAAATTCGGCTCAGCGCGTATAGCCGGCGGCGACTTCAGCCAGACGCTGCGCTTCGAGGGCGAGTTCGGTCGCCTTGAACGCGTGGCTTTGCTTCATGGCGGTTTGCGTGCGGTCGCGCACATCCGCCGCCAGCTTGGCGAAATACGGTGTGCCCGCCCCCGACGCATCGATGCGTTCGCAGCGCGTCTTGTTCACGAGGAACAGATGATCGGTGCCGGCGGCGCCGCCGACGTCGACGTACTTGCGCAGCTCGATCGTGCCTTCGGTGCCGGTCAGGAATAGCCGCCCGTCGCCCCAATTGGGCAACGCATCGGGCGTGAACCAATCCACGCGGATATAGCCGCGCCCATTCGCGCTCCTCAGCACGATCTCGCCGAAATCCTCGAAATCGGCGAACTCGCGATGCGCAAGATTGGCGCTCGTCGCCGATACGATCTCGGCGTCGTCCGAACCCGTGAAGAAAAGAAACTGGTCGATCTGATGCGAGCCGATATCGCACAAAATGCCGCCGGTCCCTTTGCGCGAATAGAACCATGGCGGGCGCGTCTGCGGATTGTGGCGATGGGGCCCGAGACCGGTCGTCGAAACGACGTGGCCGATGGCGCCTTGCGCCACGAGTTCCGCTGCCTTGGTGACGGCGGGCACTTCGAAGCGCTCGGAGAAATCGACCGACCAGATGCGCCCCGTTTCGGCTTGCGCCGCGCGCAAGGCCGCGAGCTCGGCCGCCGACACGCAGCCCGGTTTGTCGAGCATCACGTCCTTGCCGTGGCGCATCGCTTCGATCGCCAAGGCCGCGCGATCCGACGGCACGCACGCGATCAGCACCAGATCGATCGATTTGTCTTCCAGGATCGCGCGCTTGTCCGCGACGCGCGGCAAATCGGGGAAGCGTTTGACGAAGCCCGCCATCGGCAAGGGCTCGCCTTGCGTCCACCACCCGACGGCGACGCAGCCCGCGGCCTGCATCCCCTCCAGCATGCCATAGATATGACGATGATCGACGCCCAAAACGCCGATCGCGATCTTGCCGTCCTTCATGCGTCGCCCTTCGCCACGGCGACGCGCGCGCCCTTGCGCGAGGATTCCAGGATCGCGTCGATCAGCCGATGCACGCGCAAGGCCGACCGCCCGTCGATCGACGGTTTGCAGCCTTCCGCCACGGCCGCCGTGAAATCGGCGATGACGTCGCGATGCGGCCCGTGATCGAACGCCATCGGATCGGCACCGCCCCCCGTCCCCACGCCGGCGACGCCCGCCGTTTCGGTCCTGCCGTCGCGCCATTGCACGTATAGCGTCGAGGCGTCGAGCGTGGCCGAGCCGTTTTCGCCGTTGAACACGCAGCTTTCCATGACGCCGGGGAAGTTCGCGGTCGTCGCGACGATGGTGCCGATCGACCCGTCGGCGAAGCGCAAGCCCGCCCCCGCGAAATCCTCGGTCTCCATTTTGTGAAGGCTGGTGGTGCCCGCCAGCGCGGTCACATCGACCACATCCGGTGTCAATGCCAGCATCATGTCCATCGCGTGGATCGCCTGCGAGATCAGCACGCCGCCGCCGTCGCGCGCCAGCGTGCCGCGCCCCGGCTCGTCGTAATAGCTTTGCGGACGCCACCATGGCACGTCGAGGCGCACGAGGCCGATCTTGCCCAAGCGACCGGAATCGAGCAGCTCGCGCATCGCACGCGCGGCCGGTTTCAAGCGATGCTGGAACACGATGCCCAGCGGCACCTTCGCCGCCTCGCAGCGCGCGACGATCCTCTCGGCCGCCGCCGTCGTGCGCTCGACCGGCTTTTCCATCAGGATCGCCTTCCCGTTCGACGCGAACAGATCGACGAGTTCGACGCGCGCGTTGGGCGGGGTCAGCATCAGCACCGCGTCGATCGACTTGTCGATTGCGAGTGCCTCGATGGACGGTGCCGCGCGCCACCCATTTGCCGCCGCGAAGGCTTCGCGCTTGGCCTGGTCGCGCGCGAACACACCGGCGACTTCCAGCACGCCAGCGGCTTCGAGGTCCTTCAGCCCGCGCACATGCGGGCGCGAGGCCATGCCGAGGCCGACGAGCGCGAAGCGGAGTTTCTTGGCCATATCTTGAGTTCCTTAGGCTTGTTCGGCGACGACCGGATTGCGCAGGATACCAACCTGCGGGATCTCGATCTCAACAATGTCGCCCGGCACGACCGGCCCCACGCCGGCGGGCGTGCCGGTCATGATGACGTCGCCGGGATGCAGCGTGATGCCGCTACTCAAATGCGCGATCAACGCCTTGACCGAGTAGACGAGGTCGTTCGTGTTGCTGCGCTGGCGCTGCTGGCCGTTCACGCGGCCGATGATCTCAATATTCTCGGCGTCGAGCCCCAGCGCAATCGACGGGCCGATCGGTTTGAAGCTGTCGAACGCCTTGCCCAGCACCAGGCAGCCTTGCTTCATTTCCTTGGCTTGGATCACGCGTTCGCTGACGTCGTTGGCACAGGTGTAGCCGAACACGTGCTCCAGCGCCTTGGCTTCGGGAATGCGCCGCCCCGCCTTGCCGATCACGACCGCGACTTCCGCTTCGAAATGCAGATTTTGGGCTTCGATCGGATAGACGATGGGTGCGTCAGGCCCGATGATCGCCGAGGGCGGCGTCATGAACAACATCGGGAACGCGGGCGTATCGAGCTTCATCTCGCGCGCATGGCCGATATAGTTGAGTCCGGCACCGTAGAGACATGCGGGCTTCACGGGCGCCAGCAAGCGCACGCGTTCGAGATGCGTCGGCTTGCCGATTGTTTCCAAGCTTTCGAACGGCGAGCCGGCGAGCGGACGAATCGTGCCGTCCTTCTCCAACAGGCCGTAGCGCGCTTCGGGATCGGCGTAGCGGACGATATTGCGGCTCATCGTGCGGACCTTTCCTTGACCGGAAAGGCGCCCCATCCGGCATAGGGGGCGCGCGATCCCAAACGTTCCTCGATACGCAGCATCTCGTTCCATTTCGCCGTACGCTCGCCGCGCGCGATCGACCCGACCTTGAACTGCCCGGCGTTCCAGCCCACGGCGAAGGGTGCGATGCTGATATCTTCGGTCTCGCCCGAGCGGGCGGAGACGATCGCCGCGATCCCGCCCGCCTGCGCCGCATCAAGTGCGGCCTTGGTGCCGGTGACGGTGCCGATCTGGTTGGGCTTGATGAGGGCGCAGTTGACGTGACGTTCGCGCGCAGCCGTCGCCACGCGGCCCGCATCCGTCACCAGCAGATCGTCGCCGACGATCTGGACGCGGTCGCCCGCCGCTGCCGTGAATCGCTTGAAGCCTTCGATATCGTCTTCGGCCAGCGGGTCCTCGATCGACAGAATGGGATAGCGGCCGAGCCAGCCGAGCAGCATCTCGCTCAAGCCGTCGCTGTCGAGTTCGCGGTTCTCGAGGCCAAGCTTGTAGCGCCCGCCGCGCCCGAAATCCGACGCGGCGATGTCGAGTGCGATATGCACCTCGTCGCCCGGCGTGTAACCCGCCGCTTCGATCGCACGCACAAGCATTTCGAGCGCTTCGTCATTGGTCGCGAACACGGGCCAGAACCCGCCTTCGTCGGCGACCCCCTGCAGCTTGCCCGCATCCTTCAGCAGTTTGCGCGCGGCGTGATAGACGTCGGCCGTGCGATCCAGCGCTTCGCCAAAGTTTCGCGCGGACGGGCATACGACCAAGAAATCTTGAATGTCGACGCGCCTTCCCGCATGCGCCCCGCCGCCGAAGATTTGGATCTCGGGCACCGGAATGCGCACGGGCCCGCCCGCGGCGAGATATTCGTCGAGCGGCACGCGCGCCGAAGCGCAAGCCGCATGCAGCGCCGCCATCGACACGGCGATCGCCGCGTTGCCGCCCAGATTGGCGAAACGCGTGGTGCCGTCGCAAGCGCGGATCGCGCCATCGATCGCCGCTTGGTCCGCAGCCTCCATCCCGCGTAACGCGCCCGCCAGCGGCCCGGACACGGCGGCCACCGCGCGCGTCACGTCCATCCCGCCTTGGGACGCGCCGCCGTCACGCAGATCGACCGCTTCGCCCGACCCCATCGACGCGCCGGCTGGCGCGATGGCCCGGCCCACGGCGCCGTCATCGAGCGCGATCTCGGCTTCGACCGTCGGCCGCGCGCGCGAATCCCATACCCGGCGGCCTTTGACGGAAACGATCCTCGCCATCGCGCTAATTCCCTCCCAAACCGGTGCGCCACTGGTCGCGCAAGGCCGTCAAACTCGCCGGTGCGGCTTCGATCATCGGGATCGCGATCGACCGCACGCGATCCTTGTCGGCGGCCGCGACGATGTACTCGACCGGCGATTTCCCGTCGATGCGCGCCAGCAGCAAGCCCGGCAGCAGCCTTGCGACGCGCGCCTCCAGCCCCTTCGAAACGCGCGCGCCCACGGCGCCGAAGTAAGTGGTGTAGAGCGCGTCGAAGGCGCGCAAGTAGGCCTGCGCCGCCGCCGGATTCCAGATGCATTTGAGCAGCAGATGGTTGAGGCAGAAGGCAAGATCGAAAGCCGGGTCGCCGTACCAAGCGCATTCGGCGTCGAGGAAGATCGGTCCGTCGGGCCCCACCAGGATATTCTTGGGGCTGACATCGCCATGCACCAGCGCCACATGACGGGCCAGCGTGTCGCGCGACAAGGCGAACAGCTTGGGCGCCAAATCGGGGTATTTCGGCGCCATCGCTTCGAGATAGGGTTCGAGCCGCAGCGCGTGGAAATTGGCGTCGTGCGCGAAGCGTGCGGCGACCTTGTCGTCATAGGCGGTCGCGGCGTGAATGGCGCCCAAACGCGCGCCCACTTTCGCCGCGAAACCTTCGTCGACGCGGCCATCGCGCAATTCGGCTTTCCACACCGGATACTGGTCCGGCGGCAGGAAATCCATCGCGAACAGGCCGGCATCGGGATCGTGGAACAAAATGCGCGGCACGCAGCCCGGCACGATATCAGCGGCGGTGCGCAGCCAATCGGCCTCCGCCGCGTTGCGGCTGACGGGGGCGCGCCAATCGGCGGCGACGCGCAACTTGGCGAGCGCACGCTTCACCGCGAATCTCGTGTCGCCCGCTTCGACGCACCAAATGTCGGACGCGACACCGCCGGTCAGCGCGCGGAATTCGGCCGGCACGCCCGCCGGGATGATTCCCGCTTCGCGCAATCGCGCTTCGATGGCAGCGATGTCGGTCATGGCGGATCGACCCGATGGAGCAGCGGCGCGCCGGACGCCAAGCGGCGGCAATTCTCGGCGATGACAGCGAGGCTGCGCCGCCACGTGCCCGGCGTCATCCACGCGACATGCGGCGTCGCGACGACATTGGGCAACGCCAATAGCGCGTTGTCGCGCGGCAGGGGTTCCATCGCGAACACGTCCAAACCCGCCGCCGCCAAATGCCCGTCGCGCAACGCCGCGATCAACGCGGCTTCGTCGATCAAGGCGCCGCGCGCCGTGTTGACCAACACGGCGCCTTTCTTCATCCGCGCGATGCGCGAGGCGTTCAACAGACCGCGCGTTTCGGCGGTCGCGGGTACGTGCAGCGAAACCACATCGGCCTCGCTCAACAGCACGTCGAGCGGCAGCGTCTTCGCGCCATCGTCGGGCACGCTACGCGCATAAACCACAACGCGTGCACCCAGCGCTTCCAACACCGGGCGCAAGCGCTTGGCGACGGCGCCATAGCCGATCAAACCCACGCAAGCGCCGTCGAGTTCGCCCGCCGCGTCGAGATGTGCGGCATCGGGCGTCCAATTCCCCGAACGAAGCCCCGCATCGAGTGCTGCAACACGGCGCAATGCCGCGAGCATCAGCGCCAAAGTCAACTCGGCAACCGCGACGGTGTTCGTTCCGGGCATGTTGCACACGGCCACGCCGCGCTGGGCGGCGTGAACGCGATCGATCGTGTCGACGCCGATGCCGATTTTCTGCACCAAGCGCAGATTGGGTGCCGCATCGAGGATCGCGGCCGTGACCGGGGCCAACACATGCAACAGCACATCGGCGTCGGCGAGTTCGCGCGCGAGGCCGGCGGAATCGTTCTCGGCCAGCACGCTCACTTGCGCGATCGTGGGATCGAGGCTTTCGAGAAGACGCTTCGTGCCCGGCGACGCGTCGTAGGGCAGAACGGCTTTCATGACTTCGGAAACCCGGCGACCCAGGCTTCGATCTGCGCATCGGTCATCGCGCCATCATAGACGACGGCGCGATAGCGCGTGCGCAAGGGTTTGTCCTTCGCGACGACGCGCCGCGCCTGCCGGAACGTGCCGACGCTGACAGCACCCCAATCGGCGACGAACCACGACGCATCGGCTTCGTCCGCCGGGTTCGGGATTACGGCGATGCCGGCCTGCTTGCCGCCGCCCACCGGGCCTTCGAACGCGACCCAGCGCGCGCCCAGCACGCCGATCGTTTCGCCGCCCACGCGACCTTTGTCGTCGCGCACCTTGCCACCCAGCGCCACGACCATCGTATCGGCGACACGCGCGTTGAAGTAAGCGTGGCGCGTCGGGCCCAAAGCGAGGTTCCAGTTCGCGGCCGCAAGCTCGGAATCGACATCCAGCACCCACGCGTCGGGCGCTTTGGACACCGCGATACGCCGCGTCTCGCGCGCGATGATGCGCCCTTGGGCGGCCCCCCACTCCACCGGTCCGCGCCATTCGATGGGAATCTCGATGGTGCAGCCGGTCGCATCGGCGTCGACGAGTTTGGGCGTGCCCGCGATCAACGTGCCGGGCGCGCGACCCTGGAAGGTTTCATCGACATAGAAATTATAGGTGTATTCCTCGTGCTTGCCCGGCGCCGTGGGTACGAGCGCATGCACGTGGTCCGACGCGATCCAGATCGAATTGTGATGCGGGTGGTCGGCCGGACTTTCCGATGTCGCCAGATATCCTGCGGGCGTGAACATCGGATAGACGTAAGGCCGCATCCGGCCTTGCGTCAGCCCCAGCACCGGGTTGCCGTCGCAGCGCAGATAGTAACGCTCGGTGCGCGCGATGGCCCCGGGGGGCAAGGCCAACGCGTCGCTTTCGAGGGTGAACATCGCGCCCGCCTTCACTTGCCGACGAGCGCGACCAGGCCGAGGCTGAGGGACGGCACGAAGGTGATCACCGTCAGCCAGATCAGCAGGCCGATCATGAACGGCCAGCACGCGCGATAGGCGAGATGGATCGGCGTGTTGGTCACCTGAGCGGCCGTGAACACCAGCACGGCCAGCGGCGGCGTCAGCGCGCCGATGCACAGATTGGCGACCATGATGACGCCGAAATGGATCAGATCGACATTCGCCGCCTTCAACACGGGCACGAGCAGCGGAATCAAGATCACCATCGAGGCGATCATTTCCATCGCCAAGCCGACGAACAACAGGAACAGGTTGATCGCCAGCAGCAGCAGCCACCATGTGCCCGCGAGGCCGCTCAGGATCGCCGTCATCTTCTGCGGCACTTGTTCGATGATCAGCGCGTAGGCGAAGGGTGCCGACGCCGCGATCACCGCCATGATTGTCGTCGTTTCGATCAAGGATTCGCGGATCGCGTGGACGATCGTCATGCCCTTGGCCGCGCGATAGATATACATGCCGCAGAAGATCGAATAGGCCGCCGCGATGGCACCCGCTTCGGTCGTCGAGAACACGCCGTAGCGGATTCCGCCGACGATGATGACCGGCAGCACCAACGCGGGCAGCGCGTCGCGAAACGCCTTGCCGCGCACGCCGGGGGCCGGCCGCGGACCGCTATCGCCGATGCCGCGCCGCCAGCATTCGAAATAGACGACGAGCGACAGCGTCAGCGCCATCAGCAGGCCCGGCACGATCGTCGCGGTGAACAACGCGCCCACCGACACCGTCGCCATCGCGCCGTAGATGATGAGACCGAGGCTGGGCGGGATCATGTTGGCGAGGATCGAGCCCGAACTCGTCAGCGCCACGCCGAAGGGCTTGGGATAGCCGCGCCTCTCCATCGCAGGCACCAGCGTCTTGGCCAACGCCGCCGCATCGGCGGTCGACGAGCCCGACACGCCGCCCATCAGCGTGTTGGTCATCACGTTCACCTGGGCGAGGCCGCCCCGGAAATGCCCGACCAGCGACGCGGCGAGCGCCACTAGACGGTCGGTGATGCCGCTCGCGTTCATCATGCCGCCCGCCAGCATGAAGAACGGGATGGACAGCAGCAGATAATCCATCGAGTTCGTCAGGCTTTGAGGAACCGGCAGCAACGCGAGCGAGCCTTGCGGCATAAAGGCGACGAAAGTGCCGAAGATCAGAGAGTCGAAAATCGGCACGCCGATCAGCATGAAACCGATCGCCACGGTCACCAATGGCAGCACCACGCCGAACGAACCGACGAACGTATGGCCGATCGCGGATTCGAGCAGGAAGTAAAGGACGGCGCCGGCGATCGCGGTGGCGAGGCCCGAGAGCCACGAGCGAAACCCCGCGACGGGTTCCAGAACCAGGAAGAGCAAGGTGGCCGCCGCGCCCGCGGGTACGGCGAGATAGAGATATTTGTACGACCATTGCAGCGCCGGCGAGACGTAGCTCGCATTGGCGACCAGATCGGCGCCGCAGAAGAGCAGGAAGACCGCGCTGCACGCCGAAATCATGCGCGCAAATGCGGCGTGTACGCGCCGGCCGTCGTCGGACAGCGCGCGCGGCACCATCTCGATCGCAATATGCTTTTGGCGCCGCGCGAGCAGGCCCAGCGACAGCAGCACGAACCAGGCGAAGGCGAAACGTCCGAATTCCTCGGGCCAGCTCAGCGACGCGTTGAGCACGTAGCGGAAGAAGACCTGCAGCAATGCGACCAGAACGGTGATGCTGAGAGCCGCAACGCAGAGCGTTTCGAGCACGCGGTCGGCGGCGAGGCTGAGACGCGCGAGCACGCCGTCGGCGGGCGTCGCGAGACTATCGGACGAAGAGGACATGGAAACCGGACTTCCGAAGGCGATCGAAACGGTCGCGTAAAAGAACGGGCGGCGGAATCGCTTCCGCCGCCCGGCGTTTTAGTCTGACATCAAGCGACGAGGCCGCGGATCTTGTCGATCATCGCCTTGGTCGCGGGGCTCTTGGACGCGAACTCGGCGAAGAGCGGCTCGGTCGCCGCGCGCCACGCGGCCGTGTCGCCGGCCGTGCGCACGGTGATGCCGGAGGCTTTCAATTCCTCCAGCGTCGCGGCCGTGTTGGCGCGGTTGACGCGGCGCTGTTCGGCGAAGGCGACCTTCGCCGTGTCGCGCACGATCGTCTGCAATTCCGCCGGCAGCGAGTCGAGCCAGCGCGCGTTGACGCGCGTTGCCTTGGGCAGGAACCAGTGGTTCGTCAGGGTCATGTTCTTCGCCTGCTCGCCCCACTTGAAGCCCTTGATCGAGAACACGTCGGCTTCCAGCGCGTCGATCAGGCCGGTCGACAGCGCGTTGTACTGCTCGGCATAGGCGAGCGGCGTGGGGTTGGCGCCCAGCAGCTTCCAGAAATCGACCCACACTTTCAGTTCGGGCACGCGGATCTTGAGGCCGCGCAGGTCGGCCATCGTCGCGACCGGGCGCTTGGACAGCACGTGACGGAAGCCGACTTCGCCGTAATCGAGGAACTCGACGCCGGTCTTGGCGCGCGCGATGGCGGAGACTTCCTTGCCGATGTCGCCCTGCAACACGCGGTCGACATGCGCTTCGTCGCGATAGATGAAGCCCGGCGCGCCGCCGGTCGCGGCGATTTCGGGCGCCACCGATTCTTCCGTATCGGGACCGCCAGTCGTGGCCTGGATGGTGCCGAGACGATTCTGCTCGATCATCTGGGTGTAGCTGCCGAGCTGGCTGGCCGGGAAGTGCTGCGCGTCGATGCGACCGCCGCTCTTCTCGTTCATCGCCTTGCCCCAGGCTTCGAACGCCATGGTCAGCGGCGAGCCAATCGCTTCGGAATGGCCCATGCGGCAGACGAATTTCTGCTGCGCCAGGACGGCGGGTGCGGCCAGCGCCGACAAGCCGATGGCGGCCGAGCCGGTCGCGAGCATCGAACGGCGCGAAATGCCGCGCGTATTACCGTGGGTGCGCATATTTCCTCCCTTGAGCGCCGTCCACGGAACGAACCGGGCGGCATTTTCGTGACGCTGCAGACGATGCGCGCGTAAACGTTTGCGGTCAAGTGATTTGACAGCAATAAAATATTGTTGTTTATCTTATATTTAAGATGCGCAAACAATTGCACAGTCAGTTGCGCAAACCGTGCAACAATGCTCAAACGCTCGAATCCCGGCCGCCATCAAGCGCTCGAACGCAATAAAGCGCAAGACCGATTTGCCGATAGTTGGTGAAGTGGTCGCCCCGCTTGTCGAATACGCAAATTTGTGCAAACGATTGTCTTGCAATCGGAGGAATCGAATGACGCGACCGACGAAGATGAAGGACATCGCGCAGGCGCTGGGCTTGTCCGTGGCGACCGTGTCGCGGGCCCTTGCCGGTTCGTCGCGTATCAGCGAAGCCACGCAAGCGCGCGTGCGCGAAGCCGCCGAACGCGACGGCTATGTCGTCGATCTCGCCGCGCGCACGATGCGCAGCGGCACGTCGTCGATCGTCGGCTTGCTGCTGCCCGATATCGAGAACGATTTCTATTCGACCGCCGCCAAGGCGATCGCCGATTGCTGCCGCGAGCGCGGCGCGCAGCTCGTCCTCGCCGTTACCGGCGACGACGCGGATCTGGAACTCCATCATCTGCGCAATCTCTGCTCGGCGCGCGCACTGGGAATCATCATGATTCCGTCGATCGCACCCGCGGCCGAAACCTATCGCTTGATGCGCAGCGTGCCGCTCGTCCAGTTCGTGCGCGAAAGCGCCAAAGTCGAATCCGACTGGTTCGGCATCGACGACGCGCAAGCCATGCGTCTTGCGGCCGAACATCTGATCGGTCTCGGCCATCGGCGCATCGCCTATATCGGCTCGACGCTCGCCATCTCCACCGGCCGCGCGCGCCTTGCCGGTTTCCGTCGTACGCTGGAGGATGCCGGGATCGAGCCGATCGACGAGTTGCTGCACTCGGGCAGTTGCGACGCGGAATTCGGCGCCGCCGCGATGGACAAGCTGCTGTCTTTGCGCCAGCGCCCCACCGCCGTCGTAACGGCGGGGGCGCGGATTTGCGTGGGCGCTTACGACAGCGTGCGCGCGCGCGGCGTGGAAGTGCCGCGCGATCTTTCCTTCGTCGGCTTCAGCGACGCGCCGATGCTGAAATGGTGCGGCCCCGGCATCACCACCGTCGCGATGCCGGTGCGCGATCTGGCCCTCGCGACGACCGACCATCTGTTCCGCAAAGTGTCCGAAGGCAAGCGTAAGGAGGAGGCGTTCTGCAAAGTGATGCTGCGCCCCACTTTGGTCGAGCGCCGCTCGACCGCGCCGATCGCCGATACGGGCGCGCGCCGGCGCGCGGCCCCCGTCGACATGATCGCCGCGAAGTGATGCGGGTTCGCCGGCGTTCGGATTATCGCGTCGTCAAATGGAAGAACGGTCTCGGCGAAACCGCCGAGATCGCGATCCATCCCGCGAACGCCGACCTCACAAATTTCGAGTGGCGCGTGAGCATGGCGAGCGTCGCCGCCGGCGGTCCGTTTTCCGAGTTTCCCGCGATCGACCGCCATCTCGCGATTTTGTCGGGCGACGGCATTGCGCTCACGCTCGGCAATCAAGCCCCGATCAAGCTCACGCAAACGACACCGCCACTCGCCTTTCCCGGCGATGTGCCCGCGTCGGCCGAATTGCTTGGGCGTCCGGTCACCGATCTCAACGCGATGGCGCGGCGGGGCTTGGGCTACACGCCGTCGATGACGCGGCTCGATCTCGCCGGCGAAGCGACGATCGACAAGTCGACGCGCTTCTTGCTGATCCACTGCGCGACCGGCGCCACCGACGCGCTTAGTGCGGGCGACACGTTGATCCTCGATGAAAACGAAAAAAGCCCGGCGATCCTGCGGGGGACCGCCGGGCTTTACGTCATCACGTTTTAATTGCCGAGAATGCCCGGCAAGCGCAGCTGATGCTGCTTGGCGCAGGCGATCGCATCCTCGTAGCCCGCATCGGCGTGGCGCCACACGCCCGACGCCGGATCGTTCCACAACACGCGCTCCAACCGCTTGGCGGCTTCCGGCGTGCCGTCGGCGACGATCACCATGCCGGCATGTTGGCTGTAGCCCATGCCCACGCCGCCGCCGTGATGCAGGCTCACCCACGTGGCGCCCGACGCGGTGTTGACCAGCGCGTTGAGCAGCGGCCAATCCGAAACCGCGTCGGAACCGTCGCGCATCGCTTCGGTCTCGCGGTTCGGGCTCGCGACCGAGCCCGAATCCAAATGATCGCGGCCGATGACGATCGGCGCTTTGAGTTCGCCCTTCGCCACCATCTCGTTGAACATCAATCCCGCACGATGACGGTCGCCCAAGCCGATCCAGCAAATCCGCGCGGGCAGACCTTGGAAGGCGATGCGCTCACGCGCCATGTCGAGCCAGTTATGCAGATGCTTGTTCTCCGGGAACAGGCGCTTCATCGCGGCATCGGTCTTGTAAATATCCTCGGGATCGCCCGACAGCGCGCACCAGCGGAACGGCCCGATGCCCTTGCAGAACAGCGGGCGGATATAGGCGGGCACGAAACCGGGGAACGCGAAGGCGTTCTCCAGGCCTTCATCGCGCGCGACCTGGCGGATGTTGTTACCGTAATCGAGCGTGGGCACGCCCGCGTTCCAGAACCCGACCATCGCGGCGACATGCGCTTTCATCGACGCGCGCGCGGCCTTTTCGACACCCTTGGGATCGGTTTCCTGGCGCGCGCGCCATTCGCCGAGTTTCCAGCCGAGCGGCAAATAGCCGTGCAAGGGATCGTGCGCCGAGGTCTGGTCGGTGACGATATCGGGGCGCCCGTTGGGCAGTTTCTCGCCCGCCTTCATCCGACGCAGGATTTCGGGGAACACTTCGGCGGCATTGCCGATCAACGCGACCGAACGCGCCAGCCCCGCTTTCGTCCAGCGATCGATCATCGCCAAAGCTTCGTCGAGGCTGTGCGTCTTCTCGTCGCAATAGCGCGTGCGGATGCGCGCATCGGCGCGCGTCTCGTCGCATTCGACGGCAAGGCAGCACGCACCCGCCATGACGGCCGCCAGCGGCTGCGCCCCGCCCATGCCGCCGAGACCGGCGGTCAGGATCCATTTGCCTTTCAGGTCGCCCTTGTAATGCTGGCGGCCTGCCTCGGCGAACGTCTCGTAGGTTCCCTGCACGATGCCTTGCGTGCCGATATAGATCCACGAGCCCGCCGTCATTTGGCCGTACATCATCAGGCCCTTACGATCGAGCTCGCCGAAATGATCCCAATTGGCCCAGCGCGGCACGAGATTGGAATTGGCGATCAGCACGCGCGGCGCGTCCGCATGCGTGCGCACGACCGCCACGGGCTTGCCCGATTGCACCACCAGCGTCTCGTCGCCCTCCAGTTTTTTAAGGCTGGCGACAATCGCGTCGAAATCCTTCCAGGTGCGCGCCGCGCGCCCGATGCCGCCATACACGACCAATTCGTGCGGATTTTCCGCCACGTCGGGATGCAGATTGTTCATCAGCATCCGCATCGCGGCTTCCGTTTGCCAGGACTTGGCCGTCTTTTCCGGCCCCGTCGGGGGGTAAATGTCGCGGGAATTATGGCGCGGATCGGTCATGTCGTGCCCCCTTGTCATGTGCGCGGTTATGGATAATAACTATATACATATTATCCGAGTCAAGGACCCGTGCGCATGAGAGGGGCCGAAATCAACACTTGGCAGGCCGTGCAGACGGAGGTGCTGCGCCGCATCCGCGCGCATATCTGGCGCCCCGGCGACGCCATTCCGCACGAAGAGGCGCTGGCCGAGGAATTCGGTTGCGCGCGCGCCACGGTGAACCGCGCCTTGCGCCAGTTGGCCGAGGACGGGCTGCTCGACCGCCGCCGCAAGGCGGGCACGCGCGTGACGCTCAATCCTTCGCGCAAGGCGAAGCTCGACATTCCCGTGCTGCGCGTCGAGATCGAAAGCAAGGGAATGCGCTACTTCCACGAGATCGTTTCGCGCGAGATCGCAGCACCGCCGCTCGCCGCCCGCGCGCGGCTTCAGGCGAAGCCGGGCGAGGAGCATCTGCATCTCGTGGCGTTGCATATGGGCGACGACGCGCCTTACGTCTACGAGGACCGCTGGGTCAATCTCGCCGCCGTGCCCAAGGCGCGAAAAGTCGACTTCACCGCGATCAGCGCCAACGAATGGCTGGTGCGCAACGTGCCATTCGAAGGCGGCGAGATCGCTTTTTCGGCGGTCGTCGCGACCAAGCGCGACGCCGCGATTCTGCGTTGCGCGCAAGGCGACGGATTGATGGCGATCGACCGCATCACGCGGCGCGCCGGCCAGGTCGTCACCGCCGTGCGCCAGACCTTCAAACCCGGTTACCAGCTTCAAGCGCAACTTTGAGGACGCCGTCATGACCGTCACGCTCCGCCCCGGCCACGTCACGCTCGAACAACTGGCCTCGATCTATTGGCGGGGCGAAAACGCGGTGCTCGATCGCGGCGGCGATGCGCGGATCGAAGCGGCCGCAGCACGGGTCGCGGCGATCGCGTCGGGCAATGCGCCGGTCTACGGGATCAATACGGGCTTCGGCAAACTCGCCTCGATCAAGATCGCGGTCGCGGACACTGCCACGCTTCAACGCAATCTGATCCTGTCGCATTGCTGCGGCGTGGGCGCGCCCATGCCCGAGAACGTCGTGCGCCTGATCATGGCGCTGAAGTTGATCTCGTTCGGGCGCGGCGCGTCGGGCGTGCGGCTCGATCTCGTGCGCCTGATCGAAGCGATGCTCGAGAAGGGCGTCACGCCGCTCATTCCCGAAAAGGGCTCGGTCGGCGCGTCCGGCGATCTCGCCCCTCTCGCCCATTTCGCCGCCGTCATGATGGGCGAAGCGGAAGCCTTCTATAAGGGCGAGCGGCTTTCGGGCGGCGAGGCGTTGAAGCGCGCGGGCCTTGCGCCCGTCACGCTCGTCGCCAAGGAAGGTCTCGCCCTTATCAACGGCACGCAAGCCTCGACCGCCCTCGCTTTGGCCGGATATTTCCGCGCCAAGCGCGCGCTTGCCGCAGCGCTTGTGACGGGGGCGATGTCGGTCGACGCGGCGATGGGATCGTCCGCCCCCTTCGTCGAGGGGATCCACACATTGCGCGGCCATCGCGGCCAAATCGAAACGGCGGCGGCGTTGCGCGGGTTGCTCGAAGGCTCGGTCATAAGGCAAAGCCATCTCGACGGCGACGAGCGCGTGCAGGACCCGTACTGCCTGCGCTGCCAGCCGCAAGTCGACGGCGCTTGCCTCGATTTGCTGCGCACCGCCGGCAACACGCTAGAGATCGAAGCCAACGCGGTCACCGACAATCCGCTGGTCCTGCCCGACGACAGCGTCGTGTCGGGCGGAAATTTCCATGCCGAGCCCGTCGCCTTCGCGGCCGACCAGATCGCCATCGCGGTGTGCGAGATCGGCGCGATCGCGCAGCGGCGCATCGCCCTGCTGGTCGATCCCGCGTTGAGCTACGGCTTGCCCGCGTTCCTCACGCGCAAACCCGGTCTCAATTCCGGCCTGATGATCGCGGAAGTGACCTCCGCCGCGCTGATGAGCGAGAACAAGCAGATGTCGCATCCCGCGTCGGTCGATTCGACGCCGACCTCGGCCAATCAGGAGGATCACGTCTCCATGGCGTGCCATGGCGCGCGCCGCCTGCTGGCGATGACCGAGAACCTGTTCGGCATTCTGGGGATCGAGGCGTTGTGCGCGGCGCAAGGCGTGGAGTTGCGCGCGCCGCTGACGACCAGCAAGAAGTTGCAATCCGCGATCGCGACCTTGCGCCACGCGGTCCCCGCTTTGGACGAGGATCGCTATATGGCGCCCGATCTCGCCGCTGCGACCGCGTTGGTCGCGAACGGCAAGATCGCGGAGAGCGTGAACGACGACGCGATCGCCGCCCTCGCGCATTGACGACAGCGGCGGCGCGTCAGCCCATCTTATGGGCGGGCACGTCGCCGATCTCGGCCATCTTCACTTCCAGCAGCTTGGTCATCCGCGCGACCTCGGCCTTATAGGCCGGGTCCGCATGGACATTGAACAGCTCAAGCGGGTCCTTCTCGCAATCGAAGAACTCCCATTCCGGGGTCTCGCCGCCCGGCAGCGTGCCCGCAAGACCGAAGCCCTGGTTGTACCAGTAGATCAGTTTGTAGCGATGATCGCGGATGCCGTAATGGGCGTAAGCGTTGTGGAACTCGTCGCGATGCATCCAATACCGATGATACGCGTGTTGCGGCCAATCGGCCGGCGCCTTGCCGCGCCAGATCGGGCGGATGCTGCGCCCTTGCATATAGCTCGGCACCGGCAACCCCGCGAGATCGAGCCAAGTCGGCGCGAAATCGACGTTGTTAAAAATGTCGTTCGACACCGTGCCCGCCGGGATCTCGGCCGGGAAGCGCGCGATGAACGGCATCTGGAACGATTCCTCGTACATGAAGCGCTTGTCGAACCAGCCATGCTCGCCCAAGAAGAAGCCTTGGTCCGACGTGTAGATGACCAGCGTGTTCTGCTTAAGGCCGTTGGCATCGAGAAAATCGAGGATGCGCCCGACGCTTTCGTCGACCGACGCGATCGTGCGCAAATAGCGCTGCATATAGCGCTGGAATTTGAATTCGTCGTATGCGCGCTCGGTTTGGAACGTGAAAACCTCGCCCGAGTCCTTGTCGATCAGGCGCAAGCTGCGCACGTCCTTGGGCTTGGGCAGTTTGCGCACATTCATCGACGGCAACAGCAATTCGCCCACCTCTGAACCGCCATCGGGCTGGACGAGGCCGAGATCGAGATAGGTCATATCGTCGGCGATGCGCATGCGCGCGGCCGAGGCCGCCTTCGCGCGGTTCTTGTAGTCATCGTCGAACGTGTCGGGCAGCTTGATCGGATCCTTGTAGGAATCGCGATACTTCGGATGCGGCTCCCACGAGCGGTGCGGCGCCTTGTGATGGCACATCAGGAAGAAAGGACGTGAAGCGTCGCGCTTCGCCATCCAATCGATCGACATATCGGTGATGATGTCGGTGACGTAGCCCGGATAGCGCCGCTCCCCGCCCGGCTCGTGGAACAGCGGATCGTGATAATCGCCCTGGCCCGGCACCACGGCCCACGCGTCGAAGCCCGACGGCTCGTGCGCGCGGCCTTCGCCCAAATGCCATTTGCCGAAGATCGCGGTCTGATAGCCCGATTGGCGCAAATGCTTGGCGACGTTGGGCAGGCGGTTGTCGATCGAATCCGCCAGCGTCATCACGCCGTTCACGTGATTATAGGTGCCGGTTAAGATCGCCGCGCGGCTGGGCGTGCAGATCGAATTGGTGACGTAGCAGTGATTCGCCCGCAGCCCTTCGCGCGCCAGCCGATCCATGTTCGGCGTCGCGTTGATGCCGTAGCCGTAGCAGCCGATCGCCTTGGAGGCGTGATCGTCCGCCATGATGAACACGATATTCGGGCGCGCCGCTTTCGACATCCGTATCTCTCCCTACGCGCCGGGTCTCGAAACCGGACCCTGGCGCCCGCCTCTAGCGATTGACAGGGACGCAGCTTATCGATTTAATTCCTACCAAGGAATAATTAAATGGGAATGCCCGTCACCCCTGCCCGCAAACTCGACCGCCGCGCCGCGAACCGGCCGCGCCGCAAGCCGGCCGCGCGCAGCGTGCGCAAGGACACGCCGGTCGAACGCTTGCGCGTCCATCACCGGATGGAAGCGCTGCTGTGCCTGCGTGATCGCGGTTCCATGTCGCAGATCGAGCTGTGCACGGCCTTGGGCCGCTCGACCACGACGATGAGCAAGGTGGTAACGGAATTGGAGGCGCTGGGCTGGGTCGCGGCAGCGGGCAGCGCGCGCCCGCGCGAGCCGGGCCGCCCGCGCACCGTGCTGCGCCTCAACCCTGCGGCTTGCGAAACGCTGTGCCTGTCGCTGGAACCCGGCCTTGTGCGCAGTGCCGTCGTCGGGCTCGACCTGATCGCGCGCGACGCGCGCGAAGATGCGCTGGCGCTGTCGGATGGTGAGCCGGCCGAGATTCTGCGCCGCTTGACCGATTGGGTCCGCGCGCGGCTGGCGGAACTCGCGCGCCGGCGCTGCCGCCCGGCCGCCGTGGTGTTGGTTATGCCCGGCATGACCGATACGAAACTGCGCCATATCCGCATTTCCTATCAGCTCGGCTGGCGCGATCTGCCGCTCGCCGACCATATCGAGGCGAAGATCGGCACTCCCGTCATCGCGCACAACAATACCCGCGCGATGGCATTTGCCGAGTTCCGCCACCGGCATCTCGACGCCGATCAGCCGATGCTGTTCGTGCAGGCGAAATACGGCGTGGGCGCTTCGATGCTGAACGGCATCACCCCCAGCCCGCACGGGCATTACGGCGTCAGCGAGCTCGGCCATCTGCGTATGGGCGAAAATCGCTTCGCCGATCGCGTGGCGACCGACGGCACGCTGGTCGGCGTGTTGCGCGAGCCTTATCTGCGCGACGTGCTCGGCTGTCGCGACATGAAAATCCAGATCGTCGAGGAGATGGAGCGGCGCGCGAATGCGAAGGACAAAGTCGCCGTCGCGCTGTTCGACCAAACGATCGCCAATCTGGCGCTGTGCCTAGCCGTCGCGATCAATCTGCAGAACCCGTCGATCGTCGTGCTGGGCGGCATCTATGCCGGGCTTTCGGACGCGACGCTGGAGCGCCTGTTGACCGAGATCGCCCGCAACGTGCCCGACGAATTGATGCAGCCGGTGCGCTTGTCGCGCACGGCGCTGGGCCCCGCCGGCGCCATACAAGGTGCGGCGATCGTCGGCTTCGACCGCTTGCTGCGCCAGCCCGACACTTACCGCGCCGTGGAGGCGACATGACCGAGACCGCGATCCAAGACGACGGCCTGGCGCGTCGCCATGCACTGCGCGAGCGCGAAATGCGGCGCAAGCTGCTCGCCCTCAATCTGCTTGCGGCCGTGCTGGGCCTGGCGCTGTGGTCGCTGCTGAGCTTCATCGATCTCGCGGGCCTGCCCGGCCCGCTTTCGGTCGCGTCGCGCGCGATCCAGTTGATCGCCAACGGCCAGTTGTTCGTCGATCTGGCCGCGTCGATCCAGCGCGTGTTGCTGGGTTTTGCGATCGGCACGGCACTCGCCATTCCCGTCGGCTTCCTGATGGGCTGGTACACGTGGGCGCGCGGGCTTATGGAGCCTTACGTCCAGTTCTTCCGCACCATTCCGCCGCTGGCACTGATCCCGCTCGCCATCGTGTTCCTGGGCATCGGCGAGGTGCCGAAGGTCTTCGTCATCACCCTGGCGGCGTTCCTGGTCAGCGTCATTTCCACCTATCAGGGCGTGGTGAATGTCGATCGCGTGTTGATCAACGCCGCGCGCGTGCTGGGCGCCGGCGACGCAGCCGTGTTCCGGCGCGTGATCGTTCCCGCTTCCACACCGTTCATTCTGGTGGGCATGCGCACGGGGCTGGGTGCGGCTTGGTCCACGCTGGTCGCGGCCGAACTCATCGCCGCCCAGCAAGGCCTCGGCCACCGGATGCAGCAGGCGCAGATCTATTACGACCTCGAAACGATCTTCGTGGCGCTGATCACGATCGGCATTACCGGCCTGTTGATGGACCGCGTGCTGCTGTGGCTCGACCAGCGTTTGACCGTGTGGCAGGAGCGCCGATGACAACGCCGAAAATCCAATTCGCGCGCGTGTCCTGCGCCTTCGTGCTGCAAGGCCAGGAATTCCGCGCGGTCAACGATCTCGATCTCGACATCGCGGACGGCGAGATCGTCACGCTGGTCGGTCCTTCCGGTTGCGGCAAATCCACGCTGATGAATATGGCGGCGGGCTTGCAGGAACCCACCGGCGGAACGGTGCGCGTCGACGGCAAGCCCGTTTCGGGGCCCGGGCCCGAGCGCGGCGTGATCTTCCAGCAATACGCGCTGTTCCCGTGGCTGACGGTCGCGCAGAACGTCGGCTTCGGGCTGGAGATCAAGGGCGTGCCCGCGCAAGAACGCGCGCGCATCGTGGCGCGCTGCCTCGATCTTGTGGGCTTGACGGCCTTCGCCGATGCGCTGCCCAAAACCTTGTCGGGCGGCATGAAGCAGCGCTGCGCCATCGCGCGCGCCTATGCGGTCGATCCTGCCGTGCTGCTGATGGACGAGCCCTTCGGCGCGCTCGATGCGCTGACGCGCGTCAACATGCAGGAACAATTGCTCGCCACCTGGGCGCGCGACAAACGCACCATTCTGTTCATCACCCACGATGTGGACGAGGCCGTGTTCCTCGCCCATCGCGTGGTGGTGATGGCCGCGCGGCCGGGCCGCATCCACGAGATCGTGGATGTCGATCTGCCCTATCCGCGCACCGAAGACATCCGCCTGTCGCAGCGCTTCCAGGATTTACGCAATCGCGTGTGGCACGCGGTCTATCACCAGCACTGAAAAACCGAACCATAACCGGAGGAACCCCATGACCAAGACGAACCATATCGGCCGCCGCACGCTGCTGAAATCGGCCGCAGCCGGCGTTGCGATCGGCGCCCTCGCGGCCCCCGCCGTCGCGCAAGCGATCCGCGTGCGCGTGGGCTATATCGGCGATTTCCACGGCGCGTCGCTGACCGCCGTCGCCAACAATCTCGACCTTTGGAAGAAGTACGGCCTGACGCCCGACATCAAGGGCTTCACCAACGGCCCGATCCAGATCCAGGCGCTGGGCACCGGCGATCTCGATTTCGGCTATATCGGGCCGGGCGCCTTGTGGCTGCCGATCACCGGCCGCGCCAAACTGGTCGCGATGAATGTCGTCGGCTTCTCCGACCGCGTCATCGCCCAGCCCGCGATCAAGCGCATCCAAGATCTGCGCGGCAAGACCGTGGCCGTGCCGGAAGGCACGTCGGGCGACATGCTGCTGCGTTTGGCGCTGCAATCGGCCGGCATGACGGTCGACGACGTGAAGCGCGTCAGCATGGACCCGGCGACGATCGTCACTGCGTTCGCGTCCGGTCAAGTCGAAGGGGCCGGCATCTGGTATCCGCACGTCGCCACGATCAAGACGCGCGTGCCCGCGTTGAACGAGCTGTTCACCAACAAGGACGCCCTGCCCAAGAACAGCTTCCCCAGTAGCTTCATCATGCGCAACGAGCTCGACGCGCCCGCGAGCAACGGGCTGGTCGACGCGATGATCCGCCTGCTGAAGGATGCCAACGACCAGCGCCATCAGAACGTCGCGCGTGCGGTCGATTGGACGGCCGCGATGCTGGGCGCGCCGAAGGCCAATCTCCAGGCCGAGGCGGAGTTCGCGCAGTACTATACGAGCGCGGAGCTTTCGAAATTGTCGGAAGACGGCACGGTGAATAGCTGGCTCACCGGCATGAACGAGATGTTCAAGACCTTCGGTCGCGTGCCGGAGGTCGTCGATCCGAAGACCTATTATCTCGGCGCGCGCTACGCGTCCGTGAAGTAAAACCGCCGGAATAACGTTACGGCCGAACGGCCCCTCGCTTCGCGGCGAGGGGCCGTTTTCGTTTGTCTTTCATCGCTAATTTCATTTTATCTCCGCCATATCATCGCCAAATTCGATTGATACGACCGATAAAGCCCGTTGGACGCCGACGGGCCGCCGGATCGAAGCTTCGATCACGGTCCGCCTTCGGGCCGCGAAATTCCAACCGACCACGGGAGAATTAGATGGGCTCGCAAACCGAAAAACCCGCCGCCGGGAAATGCCCCTTCGGGCATGGCGGCAAGACCAATCAAGCCTGGTGGCCCGAGCAGCTGAATCTTCAGATGCTGCATCAGCATTCGCAATTGTCCGACCCGATGGGGCCGGATTTCGATTACGCGAAGGAATTCCAAAGCCTCGATCTCGACGCCGTGGTCAAGGACCTGCACGCGGTGATGACCGATTCCAAGGATTGGTGGCCGGCGGATTTTGGCCATTACGGCGGTCTGTTCGTGCGCATGGCTTGGCACAGTGCCGGCACCTATCGCATCGCCGACGGGCGCGGCGGTGCGGGCGACGGGCAGCAGCGCTTCGCGCCCCTCAACAGCTGGCCCGACAACGTCAATCTCGACAAGGCGCGCCGCCTGTTGTGGCCGGTGAAGCAGAAATACGGCCGCAAGCTCTCCTGGGCCGATCTGATGATCCTGGCCGGCAACGTCGCGCTGGAATCGATGGGCTTCAAAACCTTCGGCTTCGCCGGCGGGCGTGCCGATACGTGGGAGCCCGACCAATCGGTCTATTGGGGCCCGGAGACCAAGTGGCTCGACGACCAGCGCTATAGCGGCGATCGCGAACTCGAGAACCCGCTCGCCGCCGTGCAGATGGGGCTGATCTACGTCAACCCCGAAGGCCCGAACGGCAATCCCGATCCGGTCGCATCGGCGCGCGATATCCGCGAGACCTTCGCGCGCATGGCGATGGACGACGAGGAAACCGTCGCGTTGATCGCGGGCGGCCACACCTTCGGCAAAACGCATGGTGCGGGCAACGCCGCCCATGTCGGCGCCGATCCGGAAGCCGCGACGATCGAAGCGCAAGGCTTCGGCTGGGCCAGCACGCATGGCACGGGCAAGGCCGGCGACGCGATCACCAGCGGTCTCGAAGTCACGTGGACCTCGACGCCGGTGAAGTGGAGCCACGACTACTTCACCAATCTGTTCAAATACGATTGGGAACTGACCAAGAGCCCGGCGGGTGCGCATCAATGGCGCCCGAAGAACAACGCGGGTGCGGGCACGATTCCCGACGCGTTCGATCCGAAGAAAAGCCACGCGCCCGCGATGCTGACCTCGGATCTCGCGCTTCGCTTCGATCCGGCGTACGAGAAAATCTCGCGCCGGTTCCTGGCCGATCCCGCCGCGTTCGCCGACGCCTTCGCGCGGGCTTGGTTCAAGCTGACCCATCGCGACATGGGCCCGCGCGCGCGCTATCTCGGCAAGCTGGTGCCGAAGGAGGTTCTGCCCTGGCAGGACCCGATCCCGACGGTCAATCACAAGCTGGTCGACGCGGCCGATATCGCGGCGTTGAAGGCGAAGATCCTGGCGAGCGGCTTGAAGGTGTCCGAGCTTGTCTCGGCCGCCTGGGCCTCGGCCTCCACGTTCCGCGGCTCCGACAAGCGCGGCGGCGCCAATGGTGCGCGCGTGCGCTTGGCCCCCCAGAAGGATTGGCCAGTCAACGACCCCGCCCAGCTCGCCAAAGTTTTGGCGGCGCTGGAAAAGGTGAAGGCCGAGTTCGACGCGAGCGCCAAGAACGGCAAGAAGATCTCGATCGCCGATCTGATCGTGCTGGCCGGTAGCGCCGCCGTCGAAAAAGCGGCGAAGGATGCGGGCGTGGAAACGGCCGTTCCCTTCACGCCGGGCCGCGCCGACGCGTCGCAAGAACAGACCGATGTGCCATCCTTCGCGCCGCTGGAACCCGTCATCGACGGCTTCCGCAACTTCGTGAAGGGCAAGACGCGCGTGCCCGCCGAAGTGGCGCTGATCGATCGCGCGCAGTTGCTGAAACTAACGGCACCCGAAATGACGGTGCTGGTCGGCGGCTTGCGCGTGCTGGGCGCCAATGCGGGCGGCAACAAGCATGGCGTGTTCACCGACGCGGTCGGCAAGCTGACGAACGACTTCTTCGTCAACCTGCTCGACATGGCTTACGAGTGGAAGCCCGCGGGCGACGGCGTCTACGAAGCGCGCGAACGCAAGACCGGCAAGGTCAAGTGGACGGGGACGCGCGCCGATCTGGTCTTCGGTTCGGACTCGCGGTTGCGGGCGCTGGCTGAAGTCTATGGCGCGGCGGACGGAAAGCAGAAATTCGTCGCCGACTTCGTCAAGGCGTGGACGAAGGTGATGGACGCCGACCGTTACGACATCGCGTAAAGCTAAGCGCGCGGCTTACGCCCCGCGTTGGACGCCCGGCCCTCGGCGACGAGGCCGGGCGTTCTTTTGAGGACTGCGGCCAAATCGGCGCGCACCGCTTCGATATGCGCCTTCAACAACGCGAGCGCCCCGGCCGCATCGCGTTTGCGGCACAACGCGGCGAGTTCGCGGTGCTCGCGTCCCGCTTTGGCGAGTCCCTTGGTCGACGATAACTGCAGACGCGTATAGCGATCGCTGGTTTGCAGTAAACCCGCGACGATCGCGGCGGTCTTGGGCAGCTTGGCGCCCGCATAGAACGCCATATGCAATTCCGCGTTCAGACCGCCCGACGTCGAGATATCGCCCGACGCGACCATGCGATCGAAGGCTTCGCGCGCCGCGTCGATATGCGCGAAATCGGCGTCGGTCAGATTGGGAATGGAGTCCGCAAGCAAGCGCGCCTCCAGCGTCAAGCGAAGGTCGAACACATCGTCGACCTCCTCCATCGAGATGCCGGTGACGACGGCGCCCTTATGCGGCTCGATCTGCACCAAGCCTTCGGCTTCGAGCTGAAACAGCGCCTCGCGTACCGGAATCCGGCTGACGCCGAAGGATGCGGCTAACGCATCCTGGCGCAACTGCGCCCCGGCCGCGTACTCGCCGCCCAGGATCGACTGGCGCAGTCGGTCGGCGATCGCCGACGACAAGGTCCGGTGAGTCAAGGAGTTGGCCATCGTCTTCGAATTTTATCCCCGTCGGCGGTCGAAGGCTATTGACTCGCAGATTTTATACAATCTACATTCAACGAAACAAGCACGAAGGGAAGCTCCATGCCCGCCAATCCGTTCCTCGGCACCATTCCGGCGTTGATGACGCCCTGCACCAAGTCGCGCGAGCCCGATTTCGACGCGCTGGTGCGCACAGGTCAGTCTTTGATCAAGGCGGGCATGAGCGCCGTGGTCTATTGCGGCTCGATGGGCGATTGGCCGCTATTGACCGACGAAGCGCGGATGATCGGCGTGGAACGCCTGGTCGCCGCCGGCGTGCCGACGGTCGTGGGCACGGGCGCGCAAAACCCCGCGCGCGCCGCTGCCCTCGCCGCGCACGCCAAGAAGGTCGGCGCGCAAGGACTGATGATCATTCCGCGCGTGCTGTCGCGTGGGCCCTCGGTCGCCGCCCAGCGCGCGCATTTCATGGACGTACTGGAAGCCGGCAAGGGTCTGCCGTCGGTTATCTACAACAGCCCCTATTACGGCTACGAGACCAAAGCCGATCTGTTCTTCGAACTCAACGCCAAGCATCCGCATCTGATCGGCTTCAAGGAATTCGGCGGGGCCGCGTCGCTCACCTACGCCGCCGAACACATCACCGGGCGCGACAAGTCGCTGATGCTGCTGGTCGGCGTGGATACGCAAGTGTTCCATGGCTTCGTCAATTGCGGCGCCGTCGGCTCGATCACCGGCATCGGCAACGCGCTGCCCGAAGAGGCGCTGCATCTGGTGGCGCTGTGCCGCAAGGCGGCCGCGGGCGACCCCATCGCCACGCAGCGCGCGCTGGAACTCGACCGGGCGCTTGCCGTGCTGAACAGCTACGACGAAGGCCCCGATCTGGTACTCTACTACAAGCACCTGATGGTTCTCGCGGGGCATCCCGAATACATGCTGCACTTCAACCCGACCGACGCGCTCTCGGCCAGCCAGCGCAGCTATGTCGATGCGCAATGGAAGCGCTTCAAGAATTGGTACGCGACTTGGCGTCCGCTCGGCCCGTGAGCGACACGACCGCCCTCGTCATCGGCGGCGGCTTCGTCGGCGCCGCCGCCGCGCGGCGCCTGCAGCAGGCGGGCTTCGCGACGACGCTGATCGATGCGGGCGATCCCGCGCGCGCGGCCTCGTTCGGCAATGCGGGGCATCTCGCCAGCGAGCAAGTGACGCCGCTCGCCTCGATCGCCACGCTGCTCTCGCTACATCGGCGGCTTTACAGCGCAGGCGGCCCCGCCGCCTTTCCGCCGCGCGATATCGGCGCATGGCTGCCCTTCGGCCTGCGCTTGATCGCGGCTGCCGCACCCGCCCGCTACGAAGCGGGATCGCGTGCCCTGAAGGCCATCGTCGCGGCCGCCCTGCCCGCCTGGCATCGCTTGGTCGGCGATATCGGCGCGACGGATCTAATCCGCGAACAAGGCCATTTCGTGGTTTGGGAAAAGCACGCGACGGCCCAAGCCGGTATCCGCGCGGCCTGCGCGACCGACTATGGCTATGCCGCTGCCCGCCCCGCGAATGACGACGAGCTGGCGATGCTCGGCCGCTATCTCGCGATCCAACCGGCGGGCGCAGTGCGCTTCACCGGTACGGGCCAAGTCATCGACCTGCAAGCCCTGCGCGGCAAGCTCGACGATGCGTTCCGCCAAGCCGGCGGCATCAAGCTGACCGGCAAGATCGCGCGGCTCGAAATCACGGATGGCCGTGCGCGCGCCGTGCGCGTCGATGGTACCACGCTGAATGCCGACCATATTCTGGTCGCGGGCGGCGCGTGGTCGGGCGAGCTGTTGCGCGGACTTGAAGGGTCCGTCCCGCTGATCGCCGAGCGCGGCTATCACATCGATACGACCCTGAGCGAAGCCGACTGGCCGCGCGATATGCCGCCCATCGCCTTCGGCGACCGTTCGGCGATCATCACGCGCTTTGCCAATACGCTGCGCATGACGAGTTTCACCGAATTCTCGCGCATCGACGCGCCCGTCGATCCGCGCAAATGGGCGAAGCTCGATGCCCATGCCGCCGCCGTCGGTGTGCCTAAAGGCTCGGCGCGCACGCGCTGGATCGGCAATCGTCCGACATTGCCCGACTACATTCCGGCGATTGGGCGCTCGCGCAAGGCGGGCAACTTGCTCTATGCATTCGGGCACCAGCATCTCGGCGTGACTCTCGCGGCGATCACCGGGGAGCTCGTCGCGGCACTCGCCACGAACACGCAACCTTCGATCCCGCTCGCTCCCTACGATCTCCAACGATTCGGATAAGGCCCGGCCCATGCGCGTCATCGACTCCCACACCGAAGGCGAACCCACGCGCGTCGTGATCGACGGACTGCCGGATCTGGGCAAGGGCAGCATGGCCGAGCGCCGGCGCATCTTCGCCGAGAAGTTCGACCATGTGCGCAGCTTCGCGGTGAACGAGCCGCGCGGCAACGACGCGGTCGTGGGTGCCTTGCTGTGCGAACCGGTCGATCCGGCGGCGGCGGCCGGCGTGATCTTCTTCAACAATGTCGGCGTCATCGGCATGTGCGGCCACGGCACGATCGGCTTGGCGGTGACGCTTGCGCATATGGGCCGGATCAAACCCGGCACGCATCGTTTCGAGACGCCGGTCGGCGACGTGACCGTCGATCTGCTCGGCCGCAACGAGGTCGAGATCGAGAACGTTCCCGCCTATCGCTATCGCAAGGCCGTCGCGATCGATGTGCCCGATATCGGCACGGTCGTCGGCGATATCGCCTGGGGCGGCAACTGGTTCTTTCTCGTCTCCGACGCGCCCTATGCGCTGACGATGGGCGCGATCCCATCGCTGACGCGCGCCGCCGACGCGACGATGCGCGCATTGGCCGCCGCCGGAATCACCGGCGAGGACGGCGGCAAGATCGACCATGTCGAATTCTTCGGCCCGCCCGCCGATCCGGCCGCGAACAGCCGCAACTTCGTGCTGTGCCCGGGCGGCGCCTATGACCGCTCGCCCTGCGGCACGGGTACCAGCGCCAAGCTCGCCTGCCTCGCCGCCGACGGCAAGCTGGCGCCGGGCGTCGAATGGGTGCAGGAAAGCATCGTCGGCAGCCGCTTCCAGGCGAAATACCGCCCGGGCCCCGATGGCCGAATCATTCCGCGCATTCGCGGCCGCGCCTATGTCGTCGCCGAAGCCACGCTGCTGCGCGACGCGAACGATCCCTTTGCCGACGGCATGCGGGGCGGCGAATGAATCTCGACCCGCTCGTCGCCTTCGCGGAGACGCTCGCGGACGAGGCCGCCGCGATGCTCGACGCGCGTTCGCACGCCGCGACCCAAACCAAGCCCGACAAGTCCTTCGTCACCGAAATGGATCTCGCGATCGAGGAGCGCCTGCGCGCCATGATCGCCGCCGCTTATCCCGATCACGGCGTGATGGGCGAGGAATTCGACGCCAAAGCACCCGATGCCGATTATGTCTGGATCCTCGATCCGATCGACGGGACGGCGGCCTATGTCGTCGGCATGCCGGTCTACGGCACGCTGATCGCGCTTGCCCATAAGGGCAAGCCAGTGCTGGGTGTGATCCATTTCCCCGCGACCAAGGAACGTTGGGTGGGGGCGAAGGGCCGCAAGACCACGCTGAACGGCCAAGCTTGCGAAACCCGCAAGGGAGAGACGCTGGCCGACGCGATCCTGTCCGCTAGCAATCCCGATTTCTTCGACGCGACAGCCAAGAAGCCGCTGGCGGCGTTGAGCGACGTCACCGCGTGGCGCGTCTATGGCGGGGCGGCGTTGAGCTATGGCCGGCTTGCGCAAGGGCGCACCGATCTGGCGATCGACGCGGGCCTCAAACTTCATGACTACGCCGCTTTCGTGCCGATCCTCGAAGGGGCCGGCGGAATCATCACCGACTGGAACGGCGACGAATTGACGATCGCCAGCGGCCCGCGCGTTCTCGCGGGCGGCGACAAGCGCCGCCATGAAGCGGCTTTGAAAATCGTGCAGGGGGCTTTGGCCAATGGCAGGAATCCGCATCGATAACCTTGTCGTCGGCTACGGCGCCGAGCCCGTCATTTCCGGCCTGTCGCTCGACATCGCCGACGGTTCGCTGTTCACGTTGCTGGGCCCGTCGGGCTGCGGCAAGACGACGCTGCTGCGCACCATCGCGGGCTTTATCCCCGTGCGCGCGGGCAAGCTGTTTTTCGGCGATCGCGATGTGACCGACCTGCCCGCCTATCGGCGCGATATCGGCATGGTGTTTCAGGATTACGCGCTGTTCCCCGACAAAAGCGTTTACGACAACGTCGCCTACGGGTTGCGCGCGCGCAATGTGCCCGAAGCGACGATCAAGACCACCGTCGGCGAGTATCTGGAGCGCGTGGGTTTGAGCGCCTTCGCGCAACGCATGCCCGCCGCCTTGTCGGGCGGTCAGCGCCAGCGTGTCGCCTTGGCTCGCGCGCTTGCCATCAAACCGACCGTGCTGCTGATGGACGAGCCCTTGTCCAATCTCGACGCCAAATTGCGCGTCCAGGTGCGCGAGACGATCGCCGATCTTCAGCGTCAAGTCGGCATCACCACCGTGTTGGTGACGCATGACCAGGAAGAAGCGCTGGCGCTGTCCGACCGCATCGGTTTGCTGCGCCTGGGCAAGCTCGAACAGGTCGGCGGCCCCGAAGACCTTTATGCCCGCCCCGTCTCGGCCTATGTCGCCGATTTCGTCGGCGCGGCGAATACGCTGCAAGTGGAACTCGCGACGCCCACGACGGCCGGCGCCCTTGCCCATGTGGCGCTGGACGGCGCGAACTTGCAAGCCTTCGCGCCCGCCGCCTTGCCCGCCGGCAAGGCCGTGCTGATCGCGCGCGGCGAAACGCTGAAGCTCGGGCCCGCCGCCAACGACGCGAACACGATTCCCTGCACCGTGCGCCGCCGTCAATATCTGGGCGGGCGCACCAGCTTCCGCGTGGCGACCGCATCGGGCCGCGAGATCGTGATCGAGGCGCATGGCGCGGTGCCTGGTTTGGCGGCGGGCGATGCGGCCGGCTTGCGCTTCGATCCCGCGCAGACTTTGGTGGTCGCGTCGTGACGCGTCCGTTCAAGGATATCTGGTTCGTCCTATCGGCGGCGACGCTGGCGCTGTTCGCGCTGTTTTTGCTCTATCCGCTGCTGAACGTGCTGAGCGCCAGCCTGTCCGCCGGCGCCGGCGGACAATCGGGCTGGGCGACACTGATCAAGGATCCGCGCTACAGCTCGGCCGTCACCAACACGCTGCTGCTCGGCGCGATCGTCACCGTCACGTCGACATTGATCGGCGTGCCGCTCGCCTTCGTCGCCGCGCGTTTTTCGTTTCCCGGCAAGGCGCTGATCGCGTTGCTGCCGATGACGACGTTGATCGTGCCCGAAGTGATCGCGGCGCAGACTTGGCTGATGATTCTGGGCAATAACGGCTTCGTCACCCGCGCCTTCGCTGATTGGGGAATCCGCCTGCCGTCTTTCTACGGCTGGTTCGGCCTGATCACGGTGATGACGTTCGTCTATTACACCTATGTCTATATCGGCACGCTGGCGGCGATCAAAGGCTTCGACTCCCAATTGGAGGAAGCCTCGCAAAGCTTGGGCGTGCCGCCCGGCCGCACCTTGTTGAAAGTGATGGTGCCGGTCGTCGCGCCGTCGATCCTGGCGAGCGCGTTGCTGGTCTTCACCCTCGTCGTCGGCAACTTCGCCGTTGCGACGATTTTGGGCCAGCGCGTTTATCTGCTGTCGGTGCTGACGTATCAGAGCTTCGTCTCCGAAGTCGGCACCAACCCGGTGATGCAAAGCACGCTCGCCTCCGTTTCCATCGGTATCGTCGCCTGCGCTCTGTTCGCGCAGCGCTGGATCGTGTCGCGCGGCCGCTACGAAATCGTGCAGGGACGCGGGGCGAAGCCAACCCCGCTCGCCGGCCTCGCCACGCTGCCGATCGCGCTGGGCGCCGCATTCGTCATGATCGTGTCGCTGCTGCCGCTCGTCACCATCGTCGCAGGCGCCTTCACCCGCGCGCGCGGCCCCGTGATGCGCTGGGGCGAATGGACGACCGCCAATCTGGAGCGCGTGTTCCTTTCGGCTCCCGATCCCATCGTCAACACGCTGATCTTCGCCGGCATCGCGACGGTGTTGAGCCTGCTGATCTCCACCGTCGTCGGCTTCCTGGTGGTCAAGAAGCGCAACGCGCTCACGCCCGGCATCGATTACCTGTCGGCGCTGCCCTTGGCGCTGTCGGGCACGGTGCTGGGTATCGGATTGATGATCTCGTTCAACGGCGGCTTCTTGCCGCTCGCCGGAACGGGGGCGATCATCGTGGTCGCGTATTTGATCCGCCGCCTGCCTTTTGGCATTCGCAATGCGTCGTCGACGCTCTACAACATCCCGAACTCGATCGAGGACGCGTCGATCAGCCTGGGCGTGCCGCCTTTGCGGTCCTTCTTCAAGGTTGTCTTCCCGCTGATGCTGCCGTCGATCGCGGCGGCGGCGGTCCTCGTCTGGACGACGACGGTCGCGGAGCTTTCCGCTTCGGTCGTCGTCTATTCAGCCGGGCAGGAAACGATGCCGATCCAAATCTTCCGTCTGATCGATTCCAATCTGATGGCGCAGGCCTCGGCCTACGGGCTCGTCCTGGTCGGCGTCATCCTGATCCCGATCCTGATCGCCACCACCGTGTTCAAGATCGATCTATTCGCCGCCAAATAAAAACAGAGGAGAGCACAATGAAATTCGAACTGAACCGCCGCGCGCTTTTGGCCGGGATCGGCGCTTCGGCCGCCCTGCCCCTGCCCGCTTTCGCGCAAGGGACGGGCAACGCCGTCGTCTACACGTCGAACAACCAGCAGGCCGTGCAGTCGATCACAGACGTCGCGCGAACCAAGGCGCCCAATCTGCGATTCAACTTCGTGACCGGCGGCAGCGCCGTGCTGTTGCGCCGTATGGAAAGCGAAGCGGGAAAGCCGCAGGCCGACGTGTTCTGGAGCTCCAGCGCCAACACGCTGGGCGCGTTCAAACCGCTGTTCGAATCCTATCGCTCGCCGGAAGCCGCTTCGATCCCCGCGACCTTCGCCGAGCCGCAGAATCTGTGGACCGCGTCGAACGTCCACGTCGTCGTGCAGATGGTGAACACCAACCAGCTGGGCGGCAATCCGCAGCCCAAGACTTGGACCGATCTGCTCGACCCGCGCTGGAAGGGCAAGATCATCATCGCCGACCCCGCGAACAGCTCGACCGCATTCACGATCCTGTGGGGCGTGCGCCAAATGCTGGGCGCGGACGCTTTGCGCAAGCTCGCGGTCAACACGACCGTGACGCCGGCGGCCGCGACCGTGCTGCGCGCCGTGGCGCAAGGCGAGTTCACCGTGGGCCTGACATTCGAATCCAACGCCTACGCCTATGTCGCCGGCGGCCAGAAGGAGATCAAGCTGGTCTACGCCGAGGACGGCACGTTCACGACGCCGGAATTCATCGTTCTCGCCAAAGGTGCGCCCAACGGTGACGCGGCCAAGCGCGCGTTCGACGTGATGATCTCGCGCGAGGTGCAGATCGCCCTGCTGGAGAACGCCTTCCGCCGCCCCAGCCGCGGCGATATCGACGTGTCCAAACACGCCGATTTGCCGAATTTGGGCTCGATCAAGGTGTTCGCGATCGACGAGGACGACGCCGCGGCCAAGCGCGACGCCTTCCTCGCCGAATGGCAAGCTGCCGTGGCAGCGGCGCGTTAAGCCGTTACGCCAGTTCCTCGTGCCAGGTGCGGCCGTCGCGCTCGATCAGCGCGGTGGCCGCCGCCGGGCCCCAGCTGCCGGCGACGTAGCTCTTGGGCGCCTCGCTCCCGCGCTCCCACTCGCGCACCAGCGGATCGATCCAGCTCCACGCGGCCTCGACCTCGTCGCGCCGCATGAAAAGGGTCTGGTTGCCGCGCACCACGTCCATCAGCAAACGTTCATAGGCTTCCGGGAAGCGGACGGAGAATTCCTCCGCGAAGGAAAGATCGAGCGGTGCGGCGCGCAGACGCATACCGCCGGGCCCCGGCTCCTTCGTCATCAAGCGCAGCGTGATGCCTTCGTCGGGCTGCAAACGCACGACCAACCGATTGGCTTCCAGCTTCACGCCCTCGCCGAACAGCGAATGCGGGACCGGCTTGAAGGCGATGACGATCTCGGAATTCTTGCTCGCCAAGCGCTTGCCCGTGCGCAAATAGAATGGCACGCCCGCCCAGCGCCAATTGGCGATCTCCGTCTTGATCGCGACGAAGGTTTCCGTGCGGCTGGTGCGCCCCTTGCCCAGATCGTCGGCGTAGGAGCGCACGGCCGTGCCCGCTATGGCGCCCGCCACATATTGGCCGCGCACCACGCTGCCGGGGGCGACGGGGCTCAACGCGCGCAGCACTTTCAGCTTCTCGTCGCGCACCGCGTCGGCCGCGAAGGCGCGCGGCGGTTCCATCGCCACCAAGCAAAGCAGCTGCACAAGATGGTTCTGCACCATGTCGCGCAGCGCGCCCGAACCGTCGTAGTAGTCGGCGCGGCTTTCGAGCCCGACGGTTTCCGCGACCGTGATCTGCACATGGTCGATCCATTGCGACGACCATAACGGCTCGAACATCGAATTGGCGAAGCGCAGCGCAATCAGGTTTTGGACCGTTTCCTTGCCCAGATAATGATCAATGCGGTAGATCGCCGATTCTTCGATCACCGCACCGATTTCGTCGTTGATCCGCCGCGCCGAGGCCAGGTCGGAGCCGATCGGCTTTTCGACCACCAAGCGCGTGAGCGGCGTGACGAGGCCTTGCTTGACCAAGCGCCGCGCGATCGGCCCGAAGAATTTGGGCGACGTCGCGAGATAGACGACGCGCACATAGGCATCGCCGCCTTTGAGCGCGTCGGCGAGTGCTGGCCAGCCCTGCTCGCCTTCCGCATCCAGCGTCACATGGCGCAGCCGCGCCAGAAAACGCGCCCAGAGCGGCTTCTCGTCCGCCGTCAGCTGGGGGCGCAGATTTTCCTCGACGAATTTGCGGTAGGCCGCATCGTCGAAGTTCTTGCGCGAGACGGCGACGATCCGCGCCTCGGCCGGAATCTGGCCGTCGGCATCGCGATGCCAAAGGGCGGGCAGCAATTTGCGCGTGGCGAGGTCGCCCGTTCCGCCGAACACGACGCAATCGAACGGGGCGACGGGAATGATCTGTGACAAGGCGCACTGTCCTTCAAGCTTGGGCCTTCCGATACCGGGCGCCAGCATCCGACGGAACGCCCCGGTTTGTCATTAGCATTGCGGGGATTTTTCAAGCCGGGCAGACTTGCGCGGAAAGAATTCGGGGGCGGAATATGGGCGGACAAGTCGATTTTTCGAATTTCGCGGGCGTCGATCTAAACGCAATGCCGTCTATTTTGCGCGGCGAGGCCCGCGTCGTCACCGCCCCGTTCGTGCGGGCCACCCCCGAATCTTTGCAGGGGTACGGCCATATCGTGCGCGATTTCGCGACCGGCAAGGTCACGATCGTCACCTGGCCGCAGCCGGGTTGGCGGCCGATCGTCGACGGGACCGGCAACGAAGGCGGCACGGTCGAAGATACGTTCGAGATGGTCCGGCGCGGCCAAGTGCAGCACGCGGTCAACCACGCGGTCGGACGCGGCTACGTGACCGGCTGGTTCGACGATCCCGCCGATGCGCGCGAGGACCGCGAACCGAAAGACGCGACACTGCTTTATACGCACGAGGCGAATTACCATCCCGATGGCGGACAGATTTTCATGCCGCGCGACGGCGCGCCCTTCGTGGCGCTGCTGGCCAAACCCGGCGACGACGTGAAGCCCGAGGATTTCGTCGCCTTCCATTTCGACGGCGGCTTGGGCGTGCATATCGATCCCGGCGTGTGGCACCAGCCGGTCTTCCCAATCCATGCACGCGCGACCTTCGACGACCGCCAGGGCCGTGTTCACGCTTGCGTAGCGGTCGATTTCGTCACCGAGTTCGGCGCCTATGTCGGCGTGCCGCTCGCGCCGCGCTAATCGCGCCCGCTGACGCGGTAATGGGAATCCATGCCGATCCCGTCGAGATAACCGTCGTAGAATTTCTTCACGTAAGGAAACACCGACTTCGCGAGCGTCACGCGGTCGAGCTCGGCCGGCGTGAGCGGCGCTTTCATACGCGCGGCGATTTCCGCCAGCGTCGCGTCGCGGTCGAGCTTCATGAAGCGTCCGTCCTTGTAGACGGTTTCGCCCGCGATCATCACATGTTTGACCGCATTGCCCCGCGCGCGCTGAACCAGCACGTCGACCGGCGCGATCGCGCCGTTTTGATAGGGATAGGTCACCGTATCCCAATCGAACATCACCAGATCGGCTTCGCAGCCGGGATGGAGGCGCCCGATCGACCTGCCGAACGGCGTCGTCTCGGCGCCGAACTCGGTCGCCATGCGTAGGATCTGCGCGGGTTCCGGATGCGGCGCGTCGAGCCCCGGTTCGCGATGCAGGCGCAGCGCCATGCGCATTTCCTGCAGCATGTCGCGGTCGTCGTTGATCCCCGCCTCGTCCATGCCGAGACCGACGCGAATACCCTTCGCGAGGAAGCGATTGAGCGGCGCCACACCGCTTTTGAGCCGCAGATTGGAACTGCAATTGTGGCAGATGCGCGTGCCCGTATGCGCGCAAAGCTCGATGTCGCTCTCGGTCATCCAAGTCGAATGCCCGGCCGTCAGCAACGGCCCGGTCAAGCCCATGCGATGGAGATGTTCGAGCGCCGTGCCGCCGGTGCGCTTCTTCGCATAGGCCTTCTGGTAGACCGTTTCGACCAGATGGATATGCATGGGCGCGTTGTCGCGCTTGGAAAGCGTCGCGGCGCATTCCAACGCGCGATCCGACAGCCAATGCAGATTTGCCGGCGACAATTGCACGGCGATGCGCCCGCCGGCCTTGGCGCGCAGCGCGTCGTAGATTCCGCACTGCACGTCGAGCGGCAAGGTGAAACGCTTGAAATAGTCGCGTAAGGAGGGCTGCACATCCGCCGGCACACTGGCCGCGAACTCCGCGTCGTCGGCGTAAACCAAGCGGTTCTGGTCGCGCAGCGCCAGCGAATAGGATGCGCGCATACCGATATCGCGATAGGCGTCGATCACCCGTCCGGCGATGCCGAGCGACTGCTCGGCGTTACCCGGCACCCGGCTGTGCAGATGCTGGACGGTCGTCACACCGCTCGCGATCATCTCGAACGCGGAATAGAGCGTGTCGAGATAGGGATCGACATCGCGCAACGCCAAGCGGCTCGCGAACCACAATTCCAGCGGATGATCGGGGGAGCCGAGTTGCAGCGGCGTCAAACCCACATGGTGATGCGCGTTGACGAGGCCGGGGATAACGAACATCGCCGGCCCGCCCGCCTCTTGGGCGCCTGGGTGTGCCGCGCGCATTTCCGCCACCGGCCCGATCGCCAGGACTTTGCCGTCTTGGATCGCCAGGGCCGCGTTCTCGTGCAGGATCGGCGTGCCATCCGCCGCGAACCCTTCCAGGATGCGGCCCGCGACGACGAGTTGGGGCGCCGCGGTCATATCGCAGCCGCGCGGCGCAGGCCCACGAAACGTTCCAGCGCCAACAGCGCGAGGATCGTAAGAATAAGCAGCAAAGTGGATACGGCAGCGATCATGGGATTTGGCGACTCTTCGATGAACTCGAGAAGTTGGACGGGCAGCGTTTTGGTTCGCGCGTCGGCGAGGAAGATGGAGATCGGATAATTGTCGAACGACGCAAGGAAGGCAAAGATTCCACCGCTGACATAGGCGGGCGCCAAGGCCGGGATCATCACCTTGCGGATCGCGCGCGGAAAGGAACAGCCGAGCGTGCGCGCGGCGTCGATCAGTGTGAAGTCGAACAACGCCAGCGCCGCCAGGATCGAGCGCACGATGAAGGGCAGCGTCATCACCACATGGCCCGCGACGATGGCCGCCAACGGAATCGTCAAGCCATAGGCCTTAAAGCCTTGCAGCATGGCGATGCCCAGCACGATGCCCGGCAGCATCAGCGGCGACAGGATCAGCGCCGCCAGCGCGTCACGGCCGGGAAACTCGGCGCGCGCGATCGCGATGGCCGCGGGCGTGCCCAGCAGAATCGCCAGAAAGGTCGAGACGGCCGCGATCTGCGCTGACAGCGTGATGGCGCTCCAAAACGTGCGGTTGGCCCACAGCCGTTCCCACCAGCGTGCCGAAAATTCGCCGACCGTCACGTCGAAGACCGGCGAAGCGGACACCGAAACGAGCACGACGACGACGATGGGCGCCAACTGGATTGCCAGCACCAGGCCGGTCGTCGCGAAGACCAACTTTTCCAGCGGGCGCTTGATCATGCGCGCATCTGGCCCGGCTTGCGGTTGACCACGCGCCCGGCCAGGAACACGGCGGCGAAGGCGATCGCCAGCAGAATCAGCGACACCGTGGCGCCGCGCACCGGATTGAGGATGACGAGATAGGAATCCGCCGCGACTTTCGACAGGGTTTTGAATCCTGCCCCGGTCAGCAGGCTGGGAATGACATAGGCCGACACGGCCATCGAGAAGACGAAGCAGATGCCGGCGATCAGGCCCGGCAGGCTGAGCGGCAGGATCACCTTGCGAAAGCAATAGACGGGCGAACCGCCCAGCGTGGCGGCGGCGCCCAAAAGATCGGGATGGATCTGGCGCAGCACGCCGAAGATCGGCAGCACCATATAGGGCAGCAGGATCGACGCCGTGCCGATGATCAGGCCGGGCTGGGAGAACAGCAGCGGCAAAGGCTCGCGCACGATCCCCGACGCCATCAGCAGATGATTGACCAGACCGTTGGAGCGCAGCAGCACCAACCAGCCGAAAGCCTTGACGATCACGCTGGTCGTCATCGGCAGAACGATGGCGATCAGCAGCAGCATCTGCATCTTCGGGCCGCTGCGTGCCATCGTATAGGCGTAGGCGTAACCGCCGATCGCGGCGACGAGCGTCACCAGCGCGCCGTAGCGCAGCGTGTTCCACACGACGCCAAGATTATAGGGATCGGCGAGATAGCGCGTGAAATTGCCGATCCCCACTCCGCCGCCGTCGCTGAACCCGTCGAGCAGCAAACGCCCGAGCGGGAAGACCAGCGCCACCACGAAATAGGCGGCGGCGGGAATCGCGAGCAAGGCCAGCGGGTCGAAACGTCGGCGCGCGGCCGCCCGTTTCGCCATTATGCCGGCATTGCCCGCGATCGCCGTCACGTTCAGGCCACGACTTCGCGATCGAAACGTTCGATCCACGCCGCGCGGTTCTTCGACACGAATTCCCAGTCGGTATTGAACATCTCGCTGGGCGACATGATGCCGGGGCCGACCGGCGTCGAAGGATTGGCCGGCGAGTCGAAGTAACGCTCGGCAAACAGCTTCTGCGCGGGCGCTTCGAGCAATTCGGTGATGAACTCGCGCGCGAGTTCGGGGTTCGGCGCGCCCTTCACTTCGGCGACGCAGGACGGAATGCCGAACGAGCCTTCCTTGGGGGCGGCCAGATCGATCTTCACGCCCTCGCCCTTGCGCAGCAGCACATAGGACGTGATTTCGCCGGGAATCGCCCAGGCTTCGCCCTGCTCGAGCAGCGCCTGACCTTGCTGGCCGTTGTTGTAGAAGGCCATCACGTTGGGCTTCAGCGCGCGCAGCTTCTTGAAGCCGGCGTCGACGTCGTACTGCGCCTCCTGGAAGGGCTTGCCGGTTTCCAAATGCGACGCGATCGTCAATACGTTGGCGGTCGAGGTCAGGCTCATATGCGGCACGGCGAGCTTGCCGCGATACTTCGCATCCCACAATTCGGCCCAGGTCGGCACGCCGCCGGGCACGCGGGTCGAATTGAACGCCACGGCGACGCGCGGCGTTTTATAGCGCACCCACATCCCGTCCTTGGCGATGGCGACCGGCACGACCTTGGAAAGGCCTTTGACGCCGGCGGGCGTCACCGGCGCGATCAGGCCTTCGCCGCCCGCGCGCAGCATGATGTCCTCGTCCATCATGACGACCGACATCGTCGGCTTGTCCTTGCTGGTCTGCAGTTTCTGCAGGTTCACGACCGAGCGCGAGCCTTCGAACAGCACCTTGGCGCCGGTGCGCTTTTCGAACGCGGGCACAATCTCGTCACGCATCAACCCGGCCATGCCGCCGGGTCCGCCGACGACGATCTCCTTGGTCTGCGCACGCACGATGGCGGGGGCACCCAACATTGCCGCCGTGCCGATCAGAAAATGTCTGCGGGTCGTCATTCGTCGATTCCTTTCGCGAGGGGGAGTGAAACGGAGGGGCGGGAATCAGGCCGCGTCGACCTTCTTCCATTCGCGCGCGCGCATCATGCGCCGATGCATATGCGTGCCCGCCCAGATCGGCTCGTATTTCGGCGGGTTGCCGGGACCCGTGCAGGTCGGCACGCATTCGACCGTCGCGTCGTAGTTCGGGTGCTGGAAGAACGACAGCGACATGCGATCGGTCGACGCGTATTCGCGCGGGGGATTGACCACGCGGTGCTTGGTCGACACCCAGCGATCGTTGGTCCATTGCGCCAGCAGGTCGCCGACATTGACGATCACCGCTTCGCGCGGCGTGACGACGTCGTGCCATTGCTCGTCCTTGCCGAGCACCTGCAAGCCACCCATCGCGCGTTCCTGCAACAGCAGCGTGATGCTGCCGACGTCGGAATGAGCGCCAGCGCGCAGCTGACCCGGCAAGGGCGCATCGGGTTGCGAGGGGTAGTGATTGGCGACGCAAGTCGACGACGCCTTGTCTGTCTTGTCGTCGAACCAAGTCTCCTCCAAGCCCAACGCGGTCGCGCAGATATGCATGAAGCGGTCGGCCAGACCGTTCATCTCGCGGTAGAACCGTTCCCACGCCGCGCGATAACCGGCGGGCGTCGCGGGCCAATGATTCGGCGCGTAGGTGTTGCCGAACTCGGGCCGGCGGAAGTACGGATCGTCGATGTCGATCCGGCTCATCATGTAGTTTTCGCGCAGATCGGGCGGCAGGCCTTTGTTGTGCGACGAACCGGAGCGCTGCGTGGCGGAGCTATTGAAGCCGCGGAAGATATCGAGTGCGGGCGGCGCGTATTTCGCCTTCTCTTCCTCCGGCAGCCGGAAGAATTCATGCGCCGTGGCGAAGGCGTCGCCGATCGCATCGGTCGACACGCCATGGCCGGTCAGCGTCAGAAAGCCGATCTGCCGGAACGTGTCGTCCACCTTTTTGGCGATCGCGGCGCGCGTGGCGGCGTCGCCCGCAGCGAAGCCGGAAATATCGATCACGGGAACTTGGGTCATGGCGGTTTCCTCTCGTTAAAGGCGCATTTGAACGGGGTGGATCAAATTGCATACAGACTTCTGTGTTGCATACATGTTGATCCGAATGCCGAAGGTTTCGGCAGGATTTCCAGGCGTGGGGCGCGACTTAGGTCCGAAGGCGGAACCGCGATTGCGGCCTAACTGGCGGCATTCAAACGAAATCCGATGGCGGCGCGCGGGCATGCGAATGTACTCCCGCCCCGTGAACTGCAAGCGCTATGCCCGGCATATGGATTGCACACAATCCCTCCAGATCCCTGCGAAACCTGGAGAATGCCCCCATGCCGACCCGTTTCGTTTCCCGCCGCAACGTGCTCGCCGGCATCGCCGGCGGCGGTGCCGTTCTCGCCGCCCCGCGCCTGACGCGCGCCCAATCGGCCGAATTGGTCGTGATCGGTTTCGGGGGCACGCTCGACGACGCCTATAAGCGCGCGGCGGGTATCGTGCAGAGCCGCCGCCCGGGCAGCTCCGTGCGGATCGTTCCGGGGCTTTCGGCCGAGGCGATCGCCCAGGTGAAGGCCGCGCGCGGCGCCTCGCCCTACGACATGACAGGCATGGAGCCGCCTGCCCTGCTCAACGCCGTCGCCGAAGGCGTTCTGGAGAAATACGATATCGCGCGCGTGCCCAACGCCGCGAATGTCGAGCCGCGCTTCCTGGCCGAGGCTTATGGATACGGCGTGCCCGTCACCTATACGGTGATCGGCATCGCCTATAACCGCGACCTCGTGAAAACGCCGCCGACATCCTGGGCCGATCTGTGGAAGCCGGAGTTCAAAGGCAAGGTCGGCATCGCGCGCCCCGCTTCCAATCTCGGCCTTGGCACGCTGTCGATGGCCGCGCGCATCTTCGGCGCAAGCCCCGACGATCTTGATACCGGCCTCGCCAAGCTGAAGGAGATCAATCCGGTCGTCGGCCGCACGCCCGGCCTGCTGACCCAGATGATGGAACGCGGCGAAATCTCCGCCGCCATCCTGTGGCATACCAATACGGCGATCGCCGCCTCGCGCGGCCTGCCGATCGGATTCGTGAAGCCGGAGCCCGGCACGATGGTGCTGCCGTCGTCGAGCGTGTTGTTCGTCAATGCGGGCGCCAAGGATCTCGCTTTCGACCTGATAAACGAGATGCTATCGCCCGAACACCAGACCTTCGCCGCGAAGGCGCCCTATTTCTTCGGGCCGACGGTGAAGGGCGTGCTGCCGCCGCCGGACGCCGCGCCCTTCATGCCGTCTTCGGCAGCGGAGATCGCGAAGATCCAAGCGGTCGACTGGACCAAGCTGGCGCCCGCACGCGGCCGCATCACGGAAGCCTTCGACCGCGCTTTCGCGGGCTGATCGGGCGATGGACGGGGCCTATGTCGGGCTGGCGCCTTTCGTCGCCATCGACGGCCTGACGAAACGCTTCGGCGATCACGTCGCCTTGGCCGATTGCGCGCTCGCGATCGGCCGGGGTGAGATCGTTACGCTGCTGGGGCCGTCGGGCTGCGGCAAGACCACGCTGCTGCGTTGCATCGCGGGCTTCGCCGAACCCGATGCGGGCAGCATCGCCATCGACGACGCCGATACGCTGGCCTTGCCGGTCAATCGCCGCCCGGTCGGCGTCGTGTTCCAGAACTACGCGCTGTTCCCGCATATGACCGTCGCCGCCAATGTCGGCTACGGCCTGAAAATGCGCGGGGTTCCGAAGGGAGAGATCGACCGTCGCGTGGCCGAGATTCTCGCCCTCGTCTCGCTTTCCGAACTCAAAGATCGCTATCCGATCGCCTTGTCCGGCGGGCAGCAGCAGCGCGTCGCCGTGGCGCGCGCGCTGGTCGTCGAACCGAAACTGCTGCTGCTCGACGAGGCGTTCAACGCGCTCGACGCCAAGCTGCGCGCGGGCATGCAGGCGGAGCTGCGCAAGCTGATCAAACGCCTGGGCATGACTGCGATCTTCGTCACCCACGACCAGGACGAAGCCCTGGCGATCTCCGACCGCGTCGCCGTCATGGGGTCGGGGCGCATCGCCCAGGTCGCCAACCCGATCGACATCTACGACCGGCCCGTTTCGCCCTATGTCGCGCAGTTCGTCGGCACGTCGAATATGCTCGCGGCACGCGCAGCGGGCGGTGTGGCGACATTGCCCGGCGGCGTGAAGCTTCCCACGTCCTACAGCGGCGACGTGCAGGTGCTGGTCCGGCCGCAGAATTTCGAGATTCTCGACGCAAGCGACGCGCGCGCGGGTTGGCAAGGCCGCGTTACGTTCGGCCGGCCCGCCGGCGCCATCGTCGAATACGAGATCGACGCGGCCGACGGCACCAGCTTCAAGATCGCCGCGTTGCGCGATTCGCCCGCGGGGCATCTTTCGGCCGGTACGCCGGTGGGGCTTGCCGTGCGCGACGCCAGCGCCTGCGTCGTTTTCGAGGCATCCGCCTGATGCTGGATGTGCTCGCGCGTTTCGCCAATGGACGCGGGTTTTGGCCCGCGATCCCGGCGGTCGCCTTCCTGACCGTGCTGATGGTGATACCGCTCGTCCTGCTGTTGTCCTTCGGCTTTTCCGACATCGTCGTATCGCGCGGCGTGATCGTGTCGCAGGATTTCACCCTCGACCATTTGACGAAAATCCTCGGCGACCGGCTTTATCTGCTGACCTTCCAGCGTTCGATCAATCTGTCGCTGTCGGTCACGGCGCTGTGCCTGATCTTCGGCTTCCCGGTCGCCTATCTCTATCTGCGCTCCGGCACCTTCGCGCGCCGCGCGATCCTGATCGCGGTGATCGCGCCGCTGCTGACCAGCGGCATCGTGCGCACCTATGCCTGGATCGTGATCCTCGGCGGGCAGCGCGGAATCGTGAACCGCACGCTGCTCGATCTCGGCCTGATCGACGCCCCGTTGCGGATCCTCAACACCCATTGGGCGGTGCTGATCGGCATGACCCAGGTGCATCTGCCTTTGATGATCCTGCCGCTGATCGCGGTGATGACGCGCCACGACAAGGCGCTGGACGAAGCTTCGGCCAATCTCGGCGCGTCGCGCTTGCAGACCCTGCGCCACGTGATCCTGCCGATGAGCGTGCCGGGCATCGGCACCGGCGCCACGCTCGTCTTCACGCTGAGCTACACGACGTTCGTCGTGCCGCAATTGCTGGGCGGCGGAAACTATCTCAATGCCGCGACGATGGCGTTCGAGCAGATGGTCTATTCGCTCGAATGGAGCAAAGGGGCCGTCACTTCGACGCTGCTGCTCGTCACCTGCATCTTCTTCATCGGCTTATTCACCTGGGCGAGCCAAGCCGCGACGCGCTGGATCCGCCAGGAAGGTGTCGCATGAGCGGCGCCAAACGATTGGCACTCACCGATCGTATCGGCGTCGCGGCGATCTACGCCATCGGCTTTCTGTCGCTCGCGTTGCTGGTGGCGCCGTCGCTGATCGTCGTCGCGATCTCGTTCGATACGCGCAGCTACGTCTCCTTTCCGCCGGTCGGCTTCACCTTCGACTGGTACGTCAAGCTGTTCGCCACGCCGGAACTGATCCGGGCGATGTGGGTCAGCCTGAAAGTCGGGCTGATCGTCACGGGTTTGTGTCTGGCGCTGGGCGTGCCCACCGCCATCGCCTGCGTGCGCGGCCGCTTCAAGGGACGCCAAGCCTTGTCGGTGTTCGTGCTGTTTCCGCATATGGTGCCAGGCATCGTGCTGGGAATCGCCATTCTGTTCGCCGGCGCCACGATCGACGCGCGCCCGTCGATCGGCCTGCAAAGTCTGGCGGTCGCTTGCTTCATCCTAGCGGTGATGATCCGCATCGTCATGGCGCGGCTGATGCGGCTCGACGTGGCGTTGGAGGAAGCCTCCGCCAATCTCGGCGCCACGCGGCTTCAGACCTTCCGCCATGTCGTGCTGCCGCTGCTGCTGCCCGCGATCTGGGCGGGCGCGGCGTTCACCTTCATCGAAGGTTTCGACAACATCTCGGTCGCGATCTTCACCCACGGCCATCGCGACCGGCCCTTGCCGGTCGAGCTGATGTCGCTGGTGCAGAACGACAACACGCCAATGGTCGCGGCCGTATCGGCCGCGCAGATCGCGCTGTCGGTCGTCATCCTCGGCGTCGTCTCCTCGACGCTCGGCCTTGAAAAACTCAACGACTGACCGGGAAGGAAATACCGTGGCGATACCCACGATCGATCTGATGCCGTTCTTCGAAGGCACCGCCGCCGACCGCGACGCCGTGGCGCGACAGGTCGACGAGGCGGGGCGCCATCTCGGCTTCATGCGCATCGCGGGCCACGGATTCCCGATCGATCTCACCGCCAAATGCGTGGCGGCGGCGCAGGAATTCTTCGCCAAGCCCGCGGCATTCAAACGCCGCTACGGCCCCGCAAAGGACGGCGACTTCAACGGCTATTGGGGGCCGGAAAGCGAATTGTCCGGCGCCCTCTTCGGCTCGAAAACGAATTTCGATCTCAAGGAGAAATTCAAGATCAGCCGCCCGACCGATACCGGCGAATACGATCCCGCCCGGCCGAAGATCGGCTGGGCGTATCAGCCCAACCGCCTGCCCGCCGATCCGGCAGCGTTCGCGCCGACCTTCCTCGCCTACTACGCGGCGATGGAGGTAACCGGCAAGCGCGTGATGCGTGTGATGGCGGCGGCGTTGGGCATGAACGCCGAGTGGTTCGACGACAAGCTCGACAAGCAGGAGAGCACGGCGACCTGGAACCATTACCCGCCGCAGCCCGAAGGCGCCAAGGAAGGGCAGTTCCGTTCGAGCCCGCATCGCGACATCGGCTCGATCACCATTCTGATCGAAGGGATCGGCGAGGGCCTCGCCAGCGGCGGGCTGGAGATCATGGACGAACACGGCAAATGGCTCGACGCGCGCTACGAGCCAGGCACGATCATGGTCAATGTCGGCGATCTGTTGCGCCGCTGGACCAATAATCGCTGGACCTCGTCGCTGCATCGCGTCGCCAATCCGCCGGATGCCGCTTCCGCCGCGAAGGGCCGCGTGTCGCTCGCATTCTTCCAGAAGCCGAATTTCCACGCGGCCTTGGCCGCGGTGCCGAGTTGCGTGGCGCCGGGCGAAGCCCCTGTCTACCCGCCGATGCCGGCGGGCGAATACATGCGCTACCGCATGCTCCATTCCGTGGGCGTGCTCGAGAACGTCGAAAGTGTGTTCGAACCCGGTTTGATGGCGGCACCCGATCCCGCCTATGGCCGCAAGCTCGAGCCCCAACAACAAAGCTGAGGAGAGACCCATGTCCAATATCGCCGTCGCCCGCGTCATCGACCTCGCCAAATTCGACCAAGGCGATCTCGCCGCCAAAAAGGAAGTCGCCGCCGAGTTCGATCGCGCAGGCCGCGAGAACGGGTTCATGATCCTGAAGGGCCACGGCGTCGATCTCGCCTTGCTCGATCGCTGCTTCGCCGAAGCGCGCCGTTTCTTCGCACTGCCGATGGAAACGAAGAAGGCGCTGGGGCCCGAGACGCCGATCAATTTCAACGGCTATTTCGGCAAGGGCTCCGAAAGCGTGGGCAAGCTGTTCGGCGGCAATAACGGCGTGCAGCTGCGCGAGAAATTCATGATCAGCCGCCCGGTGCCGTCGGCCGAATACAAACCCGACCATCCCGATGTGGGCTGGGAATACCAGCCCAATCGCTGGCCCGACCTGCCCGGCTTCAAGGAAACGTATTTGGAGCTTTATACGGCGATGGAGCGCGCATCGAAAATCGTCGTGCGCATCGCGTCGATGGCGCTGGACCAGGACGAACACTGGTTCGACGACAAATTCGACAAGCACGAAAGCACGATGAGCTGGATGCATTATCCGCCCCAGCTCGAGGCGCCGACGGGCGAAGACATGCGCTCGCCGCCGCATTCCGACGTCGGCGCGATGACGTATCTCTTTCAGGATTCGGGCCTCGACGGCGCGCATCCCGGGGGCTTGCAGATTCTGGGCGACGACGGCGTGTGGCGCGACATGCGCGGCGTCGACGGCCAGATCATGATGAATATCGGCGATACGATGCGCCGCTGGACCAACGACCGCTGGCGCTCGTCCAAGCATCGCGTCGCCAACCCGCCGCGCGACCAAGCGCATACGGCGCGCATCTCGCTGGGTTTCTTCCAGAAGCCGAATTTCTGGGCGAAGCTCGATCCGGTTCCGGGCACGGCATCGGCCGAGAACCCGTCGCGCTACGACCACATGTATGCGGGCGAATATATGCGCTTCCGCATGCTGCACTCGGTCGGCCAGCGCCAGTTCGAGGGCAAGGTGCAGGACAAGACGATGTCGATCGGCCAGTACGAAAAGGCCGGCGCGATGTGATGGCGCCAAGGGGCGCGAAGCACCGCTTCGCGCCCCGGCGAAAACGCGCGCTTAGTGGGCGCGCAGCTGATCGGTCGCCCGCGTGTGGCCCCAGAAGGTCGCCGGCGTTTCGAGCAAAGCCGAGAGCCCGGCGCGCTCGACCATCAGGTCGGCCTCGCGCTGGGCCTCGTCGAGAACCGCGTTCTCGTCGATACCCACGGCGCGACGATCCTCCAAACGGATCACGCCGTCCACGATGACCGTATGCACGTCGTTGCCGTTGGCGAAGTAGACGATGCGAAATAGCGGCATGTGCGCCGGATAAAGATGCGGGCGGCGCAAATCGACGAGCACGACGTCGGCCTTCTTGCCGGGCTCCAGCGAGCCGATTTCCTTCTCCATTCCCAGCGCCTTGGCGCCGTCGATCGTGCACATTTCCAGCACGCGTCCGGGCGGCAGCCACGACGGATCGCGGAAATGACGGCGGTGATAATGCATGCATTGCTGCATATGGCGGAACATGTCGCCCGAACGATCGGGCGCCGTGCCGTCCGAGCCGAGCGCCACATTGGCGCCCGCATCGAGCAATTCCGGCACCGGGCAGCGGCCCATGATCGAGGCGACGGCGCTGGGATTATGCGCGATATGCGTGCCGGTCGACGCGGTCAGTTTGATCTCTTCGTCGGTCAGATCGGTCGAATGCGAAAGCAGCGCATCGGGACCGAGCAGGCCGAGCTGGTTGGCGAAGGCGACGCTGCCGCGCGAATGCCCGTCTTGCGTGAACACGAGACCGTTGTCGCGCGAAAAGGCGCGGACGATCTTGGCTTGCGCGCACGCCTCCTCGACGATCGCCTTGTCGTTCTTCTCGGTGAATTCGGCGCGCAACGTCGGCGTGATCGCGGCGATACGAATGCGCTTGCCGTGGCTATCGTGCCATCTGTCGACGAGCGTTTTGCACGTCGCCAATTGCCGCTCGAACGTCACGGGGTAGGCTTCCTCGCCCGACGCGGTGCGCTTGGCGTAGGTTCGCGGGAAAGGCGGGCGCGTCGTGCCGATCGCCACCACCGAGCGCGTGCCGATCGACACCACGCCGTCGCAATGCGCGTCGCCGAAGACCGGGTCGTCGGTGCGCAGAATCGTGTCGCCGCCGCCGAGCAGCGAAACGCCGGTCGTCACGCCGAAGCGTAAACGTTCCAGCGCCGCGAGCTTCGCCTCCGCCCGCCAAAACTCGGGCGTCGAGGTGCGCGTATAGACGGTTTCGCAGGCCTTGTACCAAAGGTCCGACCGCCCGCCGCCCATCGTCTTGATCAGCCCGTGGCCGGCATGGGCGTGTGCGTCGATCAGGCCGGGGATCGCGGCCATGCCCTTCGCGTCGATCGTGCGCTTTGCCTTGTACTTGGCCGCGATCTCGGCGTCGGAACCGACGGCGACGATCCGATCTTTTTCGATCGCGATGGCGCCGTCCTCGATCGTGCGGCGTTGCGCATCGAGCGTCACGACGATCGCGTGACGGATCAGAATATCGGCCATTGTCATCCTCCGTTTCGTCCGTGCCGCTCCGGGCGCGGGACGAGGTTCAGCAACTCGCGGGTATAAGCGTGTTCGGGCGTTTCGAACAGGGCGTCGGCGGCGCGCAGTTCGACGATCCTGCCGCCGCGCATGACTGCGACCCGGTCGCACATCTGGCGCACCACGGCGAGGTCATGGCTGATGAACAGCAAGGTCAGGCCGTTCGCGTCGCGCAAATCCTTCAGCAGATTCAGAATTTGCGCTTGGACCGAAACGTCGAGCGACGAAGTCGGTTCGTCGCAGACGATCAAACGCGGGCGGGCCGCCAACGCGCGGGCGATCGAAATTCGTTGCCGCTGCCCGCCGGAAAACGCGTGCGGGAAGCGCTGCGCCGCTTCCGGCGGCAAACCTACAGCGCTCAGCAGCATCGCCGCGTCTTCGGTCGCCTCGGCCTGCGTCGCGGCGAGGCGATAGAACAGGATCGGTTCGGCCAGCATCGTGCCGATGCGCAAGCGCGCGTTTAGCGACGAATACGGGTCCTGGAAAATCATCTGGATGGCGCGACGCGAGGCCCCGCCTTTCGCCGCGACCGGCACGCCGCGATAAAGGATTTCGCCCGCGTCGGGCTTCAACAACCCGGCGATGGCGCCTGCGACGGTCGTTTTGCCGCAGCCTGACTCGCCGACAAGACCGAAAATCTCCCCCGGCGCCACGTCGAAGGAAACGCCGTCCACGGCGCGGAATGCCGTGCCCTTCATACCCGGCAACCAGCCGCGCGCGCGATATTCGACGACCAAGTCGCGCACTTCCAAAAGTTTTTCCGATACTTTGACCTGTCCTTCGCCGCGCGCTTGCGCGGCGATCTTGGTGCGCGCGGCTTGGGCCGTATCGCCGCCGCCCTCGCCGGGCACTTCGAAACGCGCAAGCTTGCGGTCGAGCCGTGGCACGGCACCGAGCAAAGCGCGCGAATAGGGATGCTGGGGGGCCGCGAGAACGTCGCGCACCGTTCCGCTTTCGACCGCCTTGCCGCGATGCATGATCGTGACGCGATCGGCGATCTCCGCTACCACGCCCATATTATGCGTGACGAGCAGCAAGCCGATACCGGTGCGGTCGGCGAGATCGCGCAGCAGCTTCAAGATCTGCGCTTGGATCGACACGTCGAGCGCCGTCGTCGGCTCATCGGCGATCACCAATTTCGGCGCGCAGGACAACGCGCAGGCGATGACGACGCGCTGGCGTTGCCCGCCCGACAATTGATGCGGATAGGCCGACAGGCGCCGCTCGGGCTCGGGAATGCCGACGGAACGCAGCAATTCGAGCGCGCGTTCGCGCGCCGCGCGCGCGTCGAGCCCCAGATGATGGCGCAGCGTTTCGCCGATCTGCGCTTCGATCGTGAAGAGCGGGTTGAGGCTGGTCATCGGGTCCTGGAACACGGCACCGATATCGCGTCCGCGTACCACGCCCGGCGCTTCGCCGGTCGCGGGATCGACGGCGATACCGCCGATACGGATCGTGCCGCCCGCGATGCAGCCCGGCTTGTCGATCAAACCCATCGCGGCGTTGCCGACCGTGGTTTTGCCCGCCCCGGACTCGCCGACCAGCGCGTGAATTTCGCCCTTCGCGACGTCGAGCGATACGCCGTCGACGGCGACGAACACGCCGCCCGCTCCGTCCGGGTATTCGACGCGCAGATTCTCGATCGACAGCGCCGCGCTCATCCCCGCCCCCGGAGTTTGGGGTTGAAGCGGTCGCGCAGCCAGTCGCCGACGACGTTGACCGCCAGCACCAGCACGATCAGCGCCAAGGCCGGGAAAGTCGCGATCCACCAGATGCCGGAGAAGACGAACTCGTTGCCGATGCGGATCAGCGTGCCGAGCGAGGGATAGGTCGGCGGCATACCCACGCCGAGGAAGGAGAGCGTCGCCTCGGTCAGCACGGCGGCGGCGAGATTGATCGTCGCGATCACCAGCACGGGGCCCATGACGTTGGGCAGGATATGCCGCAGCATGATGCGCGTGGGCGGCAAACCGATGACCCGCGCGGCCTTGACGTAGTCCTTGGCCGTTTCGACCATCGTGGCTGCGCGCACCGTGCGCGCGTATTGCACCCATTCGTGGATCGCGATCGCCGCGATCAGGATGACCGGCGTCCAGGCGGCACTCGACGCTTGCGGGATCAGGCCCCGCGCTAGCCCCGCGACGAGAAGGGCGAGCAGGATGGTCGGGAAGCTCATGATCACGTCGCCCACGCGCATGATCGCGGCATCGATCGCGCCGCCGAAATAGCCGGCGACCAGACCCAGCGTGATGCCGAACAACGCCGCCGTCAGCACCGAAGCGGCACCGATGCCGATCGATACCCGCGCGCCATAAAGGATCGCGGAATAGAGGTCGCGGCCCTGATTATCGGTGCCGAGCAGGAAGCGCGGATCGCCGTCGAGCGTCCAGCGCGGCGGCAATTCCGAGTCCGCGAGATTGTAAGTCGCGATGTCCGTCGGATCGAAGGGCGACAGCAACGGCGCGAACGCGGCCGCGAGCACCAGGGCGATCGCCACGGCCGCGGCGAGCGCCACCGAAACCGGCAGATCGATATCGCGACCCAGTTTCATCCCTTGGCCTTGCGCAAGCGCGGATCGACGATCGCGTAAACCAGATCGACCGCCGTGTTGAGCACGACGAACAACGCGCCGACGAACATCAGATAGGCGGCCATCACCGGGATATCGACGAAGGACACGGCTTGGATGAACAGCAATCCCATCCCCGGCCATTGGAAGACCGTCTCGGTCACGATCGCGAAGGCGACCAGCGATCCGATCTGCAGCCCCGTCACCGTGATGACCGGCATCAGCGCGTTGCGCAGCGCCAGCACGTAGTGGATGCGCGATTTCGGCAAGCCGCGCGCGCGGGCGAAGCGGATATAGTCGCTCGACAGCGCGTCGATCATCTCCGACCGCACCAGGCGCATAATCAGCGTGAGCTGATAGAGCGCCAGCGTGATCGACGGCAGCACCAGCGATCGCAAACCCGAACCGGTCAAATAACCGGTCGTCCAGAAGCCGAGATCGACGATGTCACCCCGGCCGAAGGACGGCAGCCAACGCAAAGTGACCGCGAAAAACAGGATGAGCGCAATGCCGGTCACGAAGGTCGGCGTCGAAATACCGATCAGCGATATGCTTTGCACCAGCCGCGCGGCCGCGCCGTCGGGCCGGATCGCGCACATCACCCCCAACGGGATGCCGAGCCCCAGCGCCAGCAGCGTCGCCGCGAAGACGAGTTCGAGTGTGGCGGGCAAGCGCTCGGCGATCAGCGTCGTCACCGGGCGCTGGTTGCGATACGAGATGCCGAAATCCCCGCGCGCCACGCGGCCGACGAAGCGCGCGTATTGCACGGGGACCGGCTGATCGAGGCCCAGCGCCTGCGCGAGTTCGGCGCGTTCCTGCGGCGTGGAATCTTCGCGCGCCATCGCCCGGACCGGGTCGCCCACGAATCGGAACATCGCGAAGGCGACCGCGGTTACGGCGATCATCACCAGCGCGGCCTGCAACAGCCGCGACAGAAGCAATCCGGCCATCGGCCGCGATTACTTCATGCGCGCGAACCAGAGACGCACGTATTCGTCGGCGAATTGCGGAACGTCGACGGCGTTCTTCATCGCCCAAGCGACCGGCTGCTGATGCAGCGGCAGGAAGGCGACGTCGTTACGCGCGATCTTGAACGCCTCGACCATCTGCGCCAAACGCTTGGGCTCGTCGAGTTCGACCGCCGCCTTGCGCGTCAACTCGTCGATCGCCGGGTTGGAATAGCCGTTCGGATTGTTGCCGCCGAACCCGTCCTTGCGCGTGGTGATCAACGCCGACAGCGCCGAGAACCCGTCCATCGGCGGCAGCGTCGCCCAGCCGAGCATATAGATATCGGTTTCGCCGCGATCGACCTTGGGGAAGTAAGTCGCACGGCTTTCGGTCTTCAGATCGACCTGCACGCCGATACGCGTCCACATCGCGGCGACGGCGACGCAAGTCTGCTCGTCGTTGATGTAGCGGTCGTTCGAGCAGTCGAGTTTCACTTTGAAGCCGTTGGGGTAGCCCGCGTCGGCCAGCATCTTCTTCGCCTTGTCGGGATCGAAGCCGACGGGCTTGTCGAGTTCGGCCGAATAGCCGGGGACCGGCGGCGCCACGATCGTGGCCACGCTGCGCGACTTGCCGCGCATCACGCGCCGGTGCAGCGTGTCGAGGTCGATCGCATGCCACAGCGCCTGGCGGACCGGCTGCTTCAGCAGCGGATTGGGCACGCCCGGCTGGCCTTGCAGCTCGGGGCGGAAATTGAGGCCGAGGAAGATCAAGCGCAGCGACGGCTCCTCGATCACCTTGAAGCCGGGTGCGGCCGAGATGCGCGCGAGATCCTGCAACGGTGCCGGCGCCATCATGTCGATCTCGCCCGACAGCAACGCCGCGACGCGCGTGGCGTCCGACTTGATCGGGCGGAACTCGATGCGCGTCAGGTTATGCTCGGGCTTGTCCCACCATTTGTCGTTCGCCGTCATGATCGTCGCCTGATCGGGACGATAGCTTTCGAGCTTGAACGGCCCCGTGCCGTTGGCGTTGGTCGAGGCGTAGGTGGTGGTACCCGTCGTGATGTTGCCGGGTTTCAGCGCGTTGTTCGCCTCCATCCAGCGCTTGCTCATGATGAAAATGCCGGAGAGGTCGTTGAGCAGCAGCGGATACGGCCCCTTGAGCACGAAATCGACGGTGAAATCGTCGACCTTTTCCGCCTTCACGACGTTGGCGAGGTTGCCGCGCGCACGCGCCGTGGGGTCGAGCAAACGCTCGACCGACGCCACGACATCATCGGCGGAGAACGGGCTGCCGTCGTGAAAAACCACGCCGCGGCGCAGAACGAAGCGCCAGCGGTCGGGCGCCACGATCGACCAGGACGTCGCCAGCGCCGGCTCGATCTTCAGTTCGCGATTGCGCCGGACCAGCGGGTCGTAAACGTGATGCTGCACGTTGGAGGTGAAGCTTTCCGTGTGCGCATAGGGGTCCATCGTGGCGATGTCGCCTTGCGAGGACCAGCGCAACGTCTGCGCGCCGGCAACGGCCGGAAGTAGCGCCGTCAGCGCGACCGCGAGAACCGGAAGATAACGATTAAGCTTCATTTGGGACCTCCTGTCGCCGCCGACGATACAACACCCGGCCGGTATTGTATGCATAATGCAGCCGGCACCGTATGCAATTTGGATGCCTTCAGTCCGCCGATATGGCTTGGGATTGTCGTCCGCCTAATGGCGATCGCGCCAGCGGTAGTACATAACCGACGCCGCCAGGAACCACGGGTTCCCGGTATAGAAAGGCCGCGTCTGAAACTCGGTCTCGGCAAGGCCCGTCGCCGCATCGGCATCGCCCAGCACGCGAAGGCCAAGTTTCATGCCGAGATAACCGGCCATGCCCACGCCCGAGCCGCAATAGCCCATCGCGTAATGCACACCGTCCTGCGTGCCGATATGCGCAAGCTCGTCGAACGTATAGGCGACGAAGCCGAGCCAGGAATGCGAGATCTTCGTGCCCGCCAATTCGGGGAAGAGCCGCACCATTTCGGCGTGCAGCAACGGCCCGCTATTCGCGGGATCGGTCTCGCCATGCGAAACACGTCCGCCGAACAGAATGCGCCGCCGGTCGGGCGAAGCGCGGTAGTAATAGACGACCTTGCGCGTATCGCTGACGATCCTGTCCTTCGGCATCAAACGCGCCATCAAGCCGGGATCGAGCTCCTCGGTCGCGATGATGTAGCTGCCGATCGGGATCACGCGCCGGCGCAGCCACGGCGTCACCTTGGCCGTATAGCCATTGGTCGCGACGATCACGTCGCGTGCGCGGCAGGTTCCGCGCGGCGTGACCACGTCGAACCCGCCGCCCGCGAGCGGCTTCAATTCGATCGCCGATGTGCGCGAATGGATCTCGGCCCCCGCCGCCTGGACGCGCGCGAGCAGACCGGCGTGATAGCGCGCGGGATCGACCGACGAATGTGCCTCCAGCACCACGCCGCCAAAATAGGCGTCGGTGCCGAGTTCGGTGCGCTGTTCGGCGCGCGGCACGATGCGCTGCGGCACTTCGAAGCCTTGCGGCTGGTTGGCGGCCCCGCGTGCGAGTTCGTCGAACTTCGCCGGGTTATGCGCTGCATGGAATCGCCCGACGATTCCGAAATCGCAATCGATCCCTTCCTCGCGCACGAATTGCGCGGTGTAGGCCAGCGAATTATGCCCATCGCGCAGGATGCGCCGCGCGAGATCCGGCCCGTGGCGGCGCGTGAGTTCGGCGAAGGACGGCTTGATGCTGGTCGAGATCTGGCCGCCGTTGCGCGTGCTGCAACCCCAGCCCGCGTCCTCGGCGTCCAGCACGACTGTCGAACGGCCGCCGCGCGCCGTGCGCAACGCCGCATGCAAGCCGGTATAGCCCGAGCCGACCACCAGCACGTCCGCCTTCGACGGCAAATCACGTTGCGCGATCGCCGGGCGCGGCGTGCGTTCCCACCAATAGGACGTGGTTTTGAAATCGGACGTGAACAGGTCGGCGCGCATGTCTCTACACTCCCTCGACGCTTGCGGACGGTTCGCGATCCAAGATCAGATCGGCCGCCTTCTCCGCCAGCATGATCGTCGGCAAATTCGTGTTGCCCGACGTGACATATGGAAAGACCGACGCGTCGGCGATGCGCAGGGCGTCCAGCCCATGCGCCCGCAGGCGCGCATCGACCACCCCCGTCGCGATATCCGGCGCCATGCGCGCCGTCGACACGGGATGGAACACCGTGCCCGCGCGCGCGCGGATATCGGCAAGCATGGCGTCGCGCCCGTCGACATGGCCGCCCGGTGCGAGCTCAATCTCGATCACATCGCGCAAGCCCGGTGCGGCCGCCAAGCGGCGCAGCAACGCGGCGCCGCCGAGCAACGCTTCGATATCGTCCGAAGTCGCCAGCGAATTGGGATGGATCGCAGGCGCCGCCATCGGATCGGGCGACGCGATTTCGATATGCCCGCGGCTCGTCGGCCGGCAAGGCTGCGCGCTGAGCAGGAACCCCGGAAACGGATCGGGGCGCATCAGCGGCCGCGTACCTGCGGGAGTGCGCGTGTAGCTCAGCGGCGAGAAATAGAGCTGCATATCGGGCCGCGCCAAACCGGCGCGTGAACGCACGAAGCCGCCCGCTTGATTGACGCTGAGAGACAATGGCCCGCCAAGTGTCAACGCGTAGCGCAGCGCCACGGCGATCTTGCCGGACCATGTTCCGAAAACCTGATTCAGCGTCGGCACGCGCGCGCGATAGAGATGATCGATGCAGAGATGATCCTGCATATGCCGCCCGACCGACGGGCTATCGAGCAGCGGGACGATCCCGTGCCGCTTCAGCAACGCGGCCGGACCGATGCCCGAAAGCTGCAAGAGCTTGGGCGTCTCGATACTGCCGGCGGCGAGGATCACTTCGCGGCGCGCGCGCAGCACGTGCGTGGCTTGCCCCGTTCGATATTCGATGCCGACGGCGCGCCGCCCGTCGAACAGGATACGTGTCGCCATCGCATGTTTGATCAGCCGGAAATTCGACCGCGACCGGGCATGCGCTAGATAGGCCCGGGCACTCGACCACCGGAAGCCGCCGCGTGTTGCGATCGGATAGGTGCCGATCCCTTCTCCATCGCCCGAGTTGAGATCGGCACGATGCGCGAAACCCAATGCCTCGCCCGCCGCGACGAAGTTCCGGCATAGCGCATGAACCTGCCGCGACACATCGTTGCCGGGCACGCGCGACAGCGCCCGGTCGAAATAGGAAGCCACGTCACGCCACGCCCAGCCGGGATTTCCCGCCGCCGCCCAATCGTCGTAATCCGACGGCAGGCCGCGCACATGGACCATCGCGTTGATCGAGCCCGAGCCGCCGACGACGCGGCCGCGCGGCCAATAGCCTTGCCGGCCGTTCAACACCGCCTCGGGTTGGGCGCGATACATCCAATTGATGCGCGGATCGTAGAACGACATGCCATAGCCGATCGGCATGCGAATACGCAGGCGCAAATCGCTCCCGCCCGCCTCCAGCAACACGACTTGCGCGCTTGCGTCCTCGCTCAGGCGGTCGGCCAGCACGCAGCCGGCGGTGCCCGCCCCGACGATGACGTAATCGGCCGTGATCGGTTCAGACGCGACCATGGCCGACTGTCCCATGGAAATGGCCTTGCCGAGCAAGCCAGTCTGGAGAATCGATCATACCATTCGCCGGCGTCCGCGCTTGGCGAGCGGCTCCAGCGCGGCGGAGAGGCGCGTGACCCCCTCGCCGATTTCGCGCGGATTGACCGCCGCGAAACCAAGCACCAAGGCGTTGGCTTGGGCGGGCACGATCGAATAGCGTGCGAGCGGCGAAACGACCACGTCGCGCGCGGCGGCTTCCTCGGCCGCCGTCGCTTCCGATATGCCGGCCGCCAGCCGCCCGATCGTGTGCAGGCCGCTATCCGCCGGCACGATATCGAGCAAGCCGCCGAGCTTGCGCTTGGCCCCTTCGACCAACGCCGCGTGACGCTCGGCATAGATCGTGCGCATCCGGCGCACATGCGTGGCGAAATGACCTTCGTCGATGAATTCCGCCACCGTCGCTTGGATGCTGGTCGGCACGCCCGGCACGAAAGATCGCGCGACGCGCGAGAACACGTCGACCAGATCGGGCGGCACGACGACGAAGCCCAAGCGCAGGGCCGGAAACAGCGACTTGCTGAACGTGCCCACATAGATCACGAGACCGGTGCGATCCACGCTTTTAAGCGTGGGCGGCGGGCGGCGGCCGAAGAAGAACTCGCCGTCGTAATCGTCCTCGATGATCCAGGCCCCCGCTTTCTCGGCGGCTTGCAGCAGCGCGAAGCGCCTTTCGAGGCTCATGACATGGCCGAGCGGCTGCTGGTGCGACGGCGTCACGAAAGCGAGCCTGAATTTCGGCGAAAGGCGCATTGCCTCGTCGACGCGCAAGCCATCCGCATCGACGGGGACCGGCACCAGATCGGCGCCGCACGCGACCAATCCGTTGCGCGCGCCGATGGCGCCGGGATTCTCGAACCACACGCGATCGCCGGGATTGAGCAGCATCGTGCCGATCAGCCAGAACGCCTGCTGCGCGCCGCCGACGATGAAAATCTGTTCCTTGTCGCATGTGATACCGCGATTGCCGCGCAGATGCGTGGCGATCGCCTCGCGCAGACCCGAATGACCTTCGGCTTCGCCGTAGCCGAGCGTTTGCTCGCGCGAACCGCGCCAATGACGCGACGCAATACGCGCCCATTGCGCCATCGGGAACGCGTCGAACGCCGGCAGCGCCGTCACGAAGGCGCGCGGACGATGCGGCAGGCGTTCGCGGCGCAGGAAATGCGCGAAGGCCCAGCCCATCGAGCGCGAAATCTGCGGCTCGCGCTGGCGCACGGCCGTGCGGCCGATGCGCGAGGGCGGTTGCGGACGTTCGCTGCGCAGCGCTTCGCTGACATAGCTGCCCGAACCGGTCCGCGACACGATCAGTCCTTCGGCGAGCAAGCGCTCGAACGCGTCGATCACGGTGGTGCGCGACACGCCCAATTCGTCGGCCAGCGTGCGCGTCGCGGGCAAGCGCACGCCCGGCGCCACGCCGCCCGACAGGATCGTCTCGCGCATCGCCGCGTAGAGCTGCGATCCCATCGATTTGGGTGCGCGCGGATCGATTTTCAGATCCAGCAGCAATGCTCCGCCAGCGCGCTTGACCATGCCCCCTCGCAAAATGGTATTCCCGAAAATATAAACTGGACCTGTCGGGAAGGCCAATCCCGCGCGACGATCCCGGCATGAAGATCGCGAAAATCGAAACGTTCACCGACGAATATGTCGGGTTCGTGCGCGTAACGGCGGAGGACGGCGCGCAAGGCTGGGGGCAGGTTTCGACCTACTGCGCCGATATCGTCTGCACGATTCTGCATCGCCAAGTGGCGCCCACGGCGATCGGCCACGACGCGGCCGATATCGAAGGCTTGGTCGATCTGCTGCCCGAGCGCGAGCATAAATTCCCCGGCAGCCATTTCTATCGCGCGATCACCGGCATCGAGACCGCATTGTGGGATCTCGCCGCCAAGCGCGCGGGCAAGCCGGTTTGCGCATTGCTGGGCGGCACGCCGGGGAGCTTGCGCGCCTATGCCTCGTCGATGAAGCGCGACATCACCCCGCGCGACGAGGCGGAGCGCTTCAAGCGCCTGCGCGACGCGCACGGCTTCGATGCGTTCAAATTCCGCGTCGGCGCCGAGTACGGCCACGACCGCGACGAATGGCCCGGCCGCACCGAGGAAATCGTGCCGACGATCCGCAAGGCGCTCGGCGACAAGGCGACGCTGCTGGTCGACGCCAATAGCTGCTATTCGCCCAAGCGCGCCATCGAGGTGGGCAAACTTCTCGAGGCCAACGGCGTGGTGCATTTCGAGGAACCTTGTCCCTATTGGGAGCTCGAGCAGACGCGCGCGGTGCGCGAAGCGCTGGACCTCGACGTGACCGGCGGCGAGCAGGATTGTTACCTGCCGCTGTGGCGCCACTTGATCGACATGCGCGCGGTCGACGTGGTGCAGCCCGATGTCTGCTACATGGGCGGCATGATCCGGACCATGCGCGTCGCCAAAATGGCGCAAGCCGCGGGTCTGCCTTGCACGCCGCACAGCGCCAATTTGTCGATGGTGACGGTATTCACCATGCATCTGCTGCGCGCCATTCCCAATGCCGGGCCCTATCTCGAATTCTCGATCGAGGCCGAAGACTATTATCCCTGGCAGTACGGGCTGTTCCGAAAAGCGCCCTATGACGTAAAGGACGGCAAGGTGCGCGTGACGGACGAGCCCGGCTGGGGCGTGGAAATTTCGCCCGCATGGCTCGAGAAGTCGCGCTACCAGGTCAGCGTCGCGGAGAATTGATGGGCAGCGCAGCACCCAGCCCCCGCGACGAGGCGTTGGCCACCGGCACGCTTGCCGGACTGCCGAACGCGCATTTCATCGATGGCGCATGGAGATCGCCCGTCAATGGACGGGCGATGGACAGTGTCGATCCGGGCAGCGGCAAGGTCTTTGCGTGTTTCGCTGCGGGCGACGTGGCGGATATCGACAACGCCGTTTTGGCGGCGCGCAAGGCGTTCAACGGCGAATGGCGCCGGATAATGCCCGCCGCACGCGGCCGCATCCTGACCAATGCCGCCGCTATGCTGCGCGCAAAGGCCGAACGCTTCGCGGTCGCCGAAACGCTCGACAGCGGCAAACGCTTGATCGAAGCGCGCGGCGACGTAGCGGGTGCGGCACGCGCTTTCGAATATTACGCGGGCGCTTGCGACAAAATGCAGGGCGACAGTATTCCGCTCGGCCCCGACCATCTCGCCTATACGATGCTGGAACCGGTCGGCGTCGCGGCGCAGATCGTGCCGTGGAACTATCCGATCTCGACGCTGGCGCGCGGCGTGGCGCCCGCACTCGCCGCCGGCAATTGCGTCGTCGCCAAGCCGGCTGAGCAAACGCCGATGACGGCGCTGATGCTTGCCGAACTGCTCCACGCCGCAGGGCTGCCGGAAGGCGTTTTCAACGTCGTGACCGGGACGGGCAAAGACGCGGGCGCGCCCTTGGTGGCGCATCCCGGCATCGATCACATCACCTTCACCGGCTCCGTCGCCACCGGACAGTCGGTGATGCGCGCCGCCGCCGCGAATGTCACGCGATTGGTGCTGGAACTCGGCGGCAAGTCGCCGCTGATCGTGCTCGACGACGCCGATCTTGACGCCGCGGTTGAGGGGGTTCTGGGCGGCATCTACGAGAATGCCGGACAGATCTGCTCCGCTGCATCGCGCCTGATCGTCGATCGGCGCGTCCATGCCACGTTGCTGGAACGGCTGGTCGCGCGCGTCGCCAAGATGAAACTGGGGCACGGGTTGCGCGATGCCGATATGGGCCCGCTGATCTCGCCCGAGCAACGCGCGCGCGTCGCCGGATTCGTCGATCGCGCCCGCGCGCGCGGCGTGTCGGTCGCTTGCGGCGGCCGCGCGGTAGCGGATCCGGAAACCGGCCGCGGTTGGTTCTACGAGCCCACGATACTCGATGCGCTGAAGCCCGATGACGAAGCCGTGACCGAGGAGATTTTCGGTCCCGTTCTGGCGGTGCAAATCGCCGACGACGCCGATCACGCCGTGTCGCTCGCCAACGGCACGCGCTATGCGCTGGCCGCCGGAATCTATACGCGCGGCTTCACACGCGCCCATCGTCTGGCGGCTGCGATCGACGCGGGGCAGATCTACATCAACGAATACTTCGCCGGCGGCATCGAAACGCCGTTCGGCGGCAACCGGCACTCCGGTTTCGGGCGCGAGAAGGGCCTCGAAGCCTTACGCAGCTACGCCAAGCTTAAAAGTGTCGCGGCGCGCATCGGATGAATGGTATGGCCATAAGTTGTAAGTGGCACTGTTCAGCCGACCAAATTCACGGCGAAACTGAAACCAACACAATAATGGGAGGCTTGCGATGAAAACCAGTGCGAAGCCGAAAACCACTTTTGCCGCCCTGCTGGGCGGTGCCGCCATGCTGCTTGCGGCGAACGGCGCATCGGCGCAAACGCTGACGGTCGTTTCGTTCGGCGGTTCCTATCAGGAAGGACAAAGCAAGGCCCTGTTCCAGCCCGCCGCGAAGGCGCTGGGCATCACGGTGCGCGAGGAGACCTATACCTCCATCGCCGATTTGCGTTTGAAGGTGCGCGCCAACGCCGTGACCTGGGACGTCGTCGCCAGCGGTTCGGGCAGTGCCGCCCGCGCCGGTGCGGAGGGCATCCTCGAAAAGCTCGACTACAAGATTATCGACACCAAGGATTTCCTGCCCAATTTCGCGAGCGACTACTGCGTGGGCGGCGACGTGTTCTCGACCGTCCTCGCCTGGAATACAAAGACCTACGGCAATAACGGGCCGCAAAGCTGGGCCGATTTCTGGGACGTGAAGAAGTTTCCCGGCAAGCGTTCCTACCGCAAGGGTGTCGCCGGCGCGTTGGAACCGGCGCTGATGGCCGACGGCGTCCCCGCCGACAAGGTCTACGAAGTGTTGTCGGCGCCCGGCGGCATCGACCGCGCGATCAAGAAGATCAAGGAACTGAAGCCGCATATCGCCGTGTGGTGGACGTCCGGCGCGCAGCACGCGCAGCTGATGAAGGACGGCGAAGTAGACATGATCACCGGCTGGAACGGCCGTTTCGACGTGATCGCCAAGGACGGCGCGCAGGTCGCTTACACCTTCAATCAGGGCCTGCTCGACTACGATTGCTTTGCGATCCCGAAAGGCGCGCCCAATCGCGATCTGGCCATGAAGTTCCTGGCCGAGATCAGCAAACCCCAATACCAAGCCGAATTCACGAAATACATCACCTACGGCCCGACCAACAAAAAGGCCTACGAACTCGGCACGATCGACGCGGCCTATGCCCGCCGCTTGCCGTCGCATCCCGACAATGCGGCGCGCCAGCTGACGATCAATCTCGACTGGTACATCAAGAACGAGGCCGCCGCCGCGCAGGCCTACGAGAACATGCTGACCGAGTGACAGCCGGAACGAAGAGGCCGGGCGGAATTCGCGTTCCGCCCGGCACTTCCCTGCTAGAGTCGCGACATGCGTAACGCCGCCCTCCCGATTTCGATCCGGCAGCTTTCAAAAAGCTACGGCCGCGTTCGCGTCCTCGCCGACGTCGCGCTCGACATTCGCAGCGGCGAGTTCCTGACGCTGCTGGGCCCGTCGGGGTCCGGCAAGACGACGTTGCTGATGATGCTGGCGGGGTTCGTGCGCCCCGATCAGGGCATCATCCGCTTCGGCGACGCCGACATCGTCCGCCTGCCGCCGCATAAGCGCGACGTGGGCATGGTGTTCCAGAACTACGCGCTGTTCCCGCATATGGACGTGGGCGCCAACGTCGCCTTCCCGCTGCGTTTGCGCAACGTGCCGCGCGACGAAGCCGAATCGCGCGTCGAGCGCGCGCTGGAACTCGTGCGCTTGGGCGGCTTCGCGCGCCGGCGTGTCGATCAACTCTCCGGCGGCCAGCGTCAGCGCGTGGCGCTTGCCCGCGCCGTGGTGTTCGAGCCGCGCATCCTGCTGATGGACGAGCCGCTCTCGGCGCTCGACAAGCAGTTGCGCGAGCATATGCAGATCGAGCTGCGCCAGCTCCACGAGCGTCTGGGCATGACCACCGTCTACGTCACGCATGATCAGCGCGAGGCGTTGACCATGTCCGACCGTATCGCCGTTATCGACGGCGGCCGCATTCAACAGATCGACGCGCCCCGTTCGATCTACGAACGGCCTGCTAACCGCTTCGTCGCCGAGTTCATCGGCGAGTCGACCTTCGTGCCGGTGATCGCGCAAGCCGGCTCCTGCGCGATCGGGCCCGCGCGCTTGCGCTTGCCCGACGGCACCCCGGACGGCGCCATGCTGATGATGGTGCGCCCAGAACGCTTGCGCCCGCTCGCCGGTCCGCCCGCGGCCGACGAATACACGCTGGAAGGCAACGTTGCGGAGACCGTCTATCAAGGCGACAGCATGTTGCTGCGCGTGGCGTTGTCGGGCGGTGCGATCGTCGCCGTGCGCCTTGGCGGCGGCGCCCGGATGCCGCACCCTGGCGATGCGATAAGGCTGGCGCTGCGCGCGGGCGACTTCCACCTTCTGCCATCGGACGCGGCATGACCGATATCGCCGCGCCGAACGCCGAAGGCTTGCGGCGCGACGCGGCCGCCGAACGTTTTTCGCTGTTCGCCTTATGCCTGCCGGCCGTGCTGCTCGTGCTGGTGACGATGGTCGCTCCGGTCGCGTGGCTTTTCTATCTCTCGTTCCTCGACGATGCCGGGGCCACGACGCTGGAGCATTACCGGCGGATGGTCGAGCAGCCCTCCTATTTCCGCACCTTCCGCACGACGTTCGAGGTGAGCGTGCTGACGACCGCGATCTGCGTCGCCTTCGGCTATCCGCTTGCCTATTTCATGGCGCAGCTGCCCCGGCGGGCGGCGAATATCTGCATGATCGCGGTGATGCTGCCGTTCTGGACGTCGCTGCTGGTGCGCACCTATGCGTGGCTCGTGCTGCTCCAACGCCGGGGACTGATCAACACATGGGGCATGGAGCTCGGTCTGTGGGACCAGCCGATCGCGCTCGTCCACAACCTCACCGGCACGCTGATCGGCATGGTGCATATCATGCTGCCGTTCCTTGTCTTGCCGGTCTACGGCTCGATGCGCGCGATCGACCGCGACTATTTGCGCGCCGCCGCCAATCTGGGGGCAAGCCCCACGCAAGCCTTCTGGCGCGTCTTCCTGCCGCTGTCCGTGCCGGGATTACTGGCGGGCGCCACGATGGTGTTCATCCTGTGCTTGGGCTTCTACGTGACGCCGGCCGTGCTCGGCGGCGGCAAGGTCTCGATGGTCGCCAATCGCATCGCCACCGATATCGAAATGTTCTTCAACTGGGGGGCCGCCAGCGCGCTCGGGGTCGTGTTGTTCGCCGTAACGCTGCTGTTGCTGTGGGGCGCATCCAAGCTGGTGCGGCTCGATAAATTCCTCGGCGGCGGCGCATGAACTGGCTCTCCGCGCCCGCCAGCGAGACCCAGATCACGCATGCGCGCCGCCTGTGGCTCTATGCACTGGCCGGCGTGACGATGTTCTTCCTAGTCGTACCGTCGCTGATCGTCATTCCGATGTCGTTTTCGGAATCGCAGTATCTGGAATTCCCGCCGCGCGAATGGTCGCTGCGCTGGTATCGGAACTATTTCGGCTCGGTCGCCTGGATGGATGCGACCGCGACCTCGTTCAAGGCGGGCGTGCTGACTATGCTGCTGGCGACGACGATCGGCGTGGCCGCCGCCTACGGGCTGCACGCGTCGCGCACGCGCTGGAGCGGCTTGATCCAGGGGCTGCTGCTCACCCCCATCGTCGTGCCGGTCATTCTTGTCGGCATCGGCGTGTTCTACGTCTATGCGCGCCTCGGCCTCGTCAACACGTTGATCGGCATCGTCATGGCGCACTCGATGCTGGCCGTGCCGCTGGTCGTGATGATCGTCACGTCGGCGCTGAAAAGCTACGACGCGAACCAGGAGCTGGTCGCGCGCAGCCTGGGCGCGTCGCGCCCGAAGGCGTTCTTCCTGGTGACGTTGCCACAGATCCGTTTCTCCGTCGTCACCTCCGCCGTGTTGTCGTTCCTGACTTCCTTCGACGAGGTGATCGTCGCGTTGTTCGTCTCGGGCGGCGCCAATTCGACGCTGACGCGTAACATGTTCGCGTCGCTGCGCGACCAGATCGACCCAACCATCGCGGCGATCTCGACCTTGGTGATCGTGCTCACCTCGGCGTTGCTGGTGATCTCGCAACTATTCGGCCGCGACGGGCGCTGATCGGCGCGGATCGAGACGGCTTCGCCTAAGAGCCGGACTAGAAATAAGTCCGGATCGCGTCGACGACCCCGTAATCGCGATCGACGATCGGCATCACACGCCATTTGTCGAAGGTGAGACACGGGTGCGAAACGCCGAATCCGACCATGTCGCCCACATGCAGCGGCGAGTCCGCCGGCACGTCGAGATAGCCGTGCTGATCGTTGAGCGAGACACACACATGCCCCGCCAACGCCTGCGGCGCACGCGGCGCCGAACCCGGCCGATACCAAAATTTGGGTTCGGGCAGGAACGGATCGTAGGCGGTGTCGCGCTTGCCCAGCGTCACCAGAACCCGTGTCGGTTCCGGGCGCGACTGGACGTAGGCCCAGACCTCCAACGCCGATTGGGGGCGCCCTTCGCGCACAAATTCGGGCATGCGATGCGCGATCTGATCGAACGCCAGATCGTACATTTTGGAATCGTGCGTCAGGTAGCAGCCCGAGCGGATCAACGTGATCTTCTCGCGCGTCAAGGCGAGGCTCGAGAACCGCCGCGCGACGATGTCGTAGAACGCCGAGCCGCCGGCGGTCAGGATCGCCGGCCCCTCGCCCCATAGGTTTTCGGCGTCGACGCTTTCCGCGATCTTTGCCAGGAAATCGACGAAGGCGGTCACCTTCAACGCGCCTTCAGCGCCGGAGACCAAACCTTCGAAGCCTTCGACGCCGCGCAACGCGACGAACGGCTCCGCCGCCTTGATGGCCCGCGCCAGCGCGATCGCCGCATCGTGGGTACGCACGCCCGTGCGCATCCCCACCATGCCGCCTTCGAGAAATACGCCGATGCGGCCGCGCAAATCCTTCGCGCGCGCAGCGGTCACGAGGGCAGCAAGGCCTTCGTGTGAATCGATCAAGCAAAAGAACTCGAACGATTCATCGCGCGCGAGCTCGTCGACGACATATCGGATCGCCTGCTTGCCGATCAATTGATTGGCGAGCACGATCCGCTTCACGCCGAAGCGCCGCGCGACTTGGACCTGGGCGATATTGGCAAGCGTGATCGCCCAAGCGCCCGCATCCAGCTGGCGCTTGAACAGCTGGGGGCTCATCGTCGTCTTGCCGTGCGGCGCCAGAATGGCGCCCGTGGCGGCGAGGAACTTCGCCATCAGCCTCTCGTTGGCTTCGATCGCGTCACGCTTCAATACGCAGACCGGCAGCGGTAGATCCTCGTTCAGCAAATTCCAGCCTTGCTTGCCGACATCGCGAAGGCGCAAGGAAGCGCCGCCGGGTATGCCTTTCTCGACGCCGTCGAGCATTCCGTCGAGGATCGCGGAGATATCCATGGTCAGCGCTTCACGGCGAAGATCGCCTCGATCTCCACCGTCATATTGTTGGGCAAGCTGCCCATGCCGACGGCCGAGCGCGCATGGCGGCCCGCCTCGCCGAATACTTCGACGAACAGATCCGAACAGCCGTTGATCACTTGCGGCTGGGATCCGAAACCGGGCGCTGCGTTGACCATGCCCAGCAGCTTCACGACGTAGTCGATGCGATCGAGGCTGCCGAGCGCTTGGCGCGCGGTCGCGAGAAGCCCGAGACCGACCGTCCTCGCGTGCGCATACGCCGCCTCGACCGTCACGTCCTTGCCGACGATACCGATCTCGTAACCGCCTTCCTTCCGGCGCGGCCCTTGGCCCGACAGATAAAGCGTGTCGCCGTGCAGACGGAACGGAACATAGGTCGCGACAGGCACGAACGTTTCCGGCAGCACGATCCCCAAGGCTTTCAATTTCGCTTCCGCCGACATGGCGAGCCCTCCCTTCGCGGCAAAATTTCGAATGGCCCTTCGAACGGGCAGATTGCCGCGCGAGGCTGAGTATAGCGGCTTGTCGCGGACAAGTTCGACCTCGACTTGCCGGCGCACGAACATGATACCGCCCGCCGAACGCGGCGGTGCCCATTAACGCGCGCGTTTGCGGATCGACGCCGTTTTCGGCCCTGGGTCTGTCAGGGCGCCCGCAGGTCCAGCCGCTAGGTCCGCATGCTCAGCGTTCGGCATTTCCAGGCGAACAATACGCCCGGCATTCATCAGATTTTCCGCATCGGCGGAATCGACGACCACACGCGCCGCGTCGCGCCTTGCCAGATCGAGGAATCGCGCGTCGATTCCCGCCGGATACAGGATCGCATCGGCATTCTGAAGCAGGCGAAGATCGCGCAGCGTCAGCAGATCCGGCATTTCCGGAAGAATGACGACGTCGATCCGCCTGTCATCGGCCGTATTTCCCAACAGAGCGCGATCGACTTCTCGATCGGCGCCCCGCGCATCGCCCGACATCGCCAGATCCGCGGCGCCGCCGCAAAGGATCCGCTCCCAAAACGCGCGGCGCTCGCCGAGGTCGGGGACCGCGCGGGCCACGCGCGCGCGCAAGCGCCCGGCCCATTCGGCCAATCGTCCGAAAGTTTCGGGAACAGCCAATTCGATCCGCGTGCGCAGATGGCGCGCGAGGACGGGCGACGTGCCCGACGTGCAAATCGCGATCGTCACGGGACTGCGATCGACGATCGACGGCCATATGAAATCGCTAAGTTCCGGCCGATCGACGACGTTGACCGGAATCTTCGCGGCGCGCGCGGCCTTGGCGACACCGTCGCCCTGGTTCGTATCGGCGCAGACCGCGAGCACCGCATCGCCGATGACGTCGAACATGTCGACGCGCCGTACGGCGGCGCCCGATCGTACGAGCTGTTCGGACTTGGCGTCGGCGATCCGCCCTGCCCCGACGACGAGAACGGACTTGCCCGCAAGGTCGAGGAAGACCGGGAAATGGCGCATCACGCGGCCTCGCGCACCCTGGCGGCGAGCATCGCGCGCAGCTCGGGCACACAGGAGCCGCAATTGGTGCCCGCTTTCGTCGCCGCCCCGATCGCGGCGACGCCGTCGCAACCGCCGGCGATGGCGTCCTCGATCGCGCCAGCGCGAACGCCGTGGCAGGCGCAGATCAGCGCACCGGAAACCGCCGCCCCTTCCGGCGCATGACCCGATAGCAGCGCGCGACGTTCGGCCGGTTCAAGCGCCGTCTTGGCAAACAGACCGCCAAGCCACGCGCCATCGGGCAACGAAGCCCGCGGACCGACGAACAGCACGGATTGCAGACGGCCTTCGGCGAAGATCGCAGCGTGATAGCGGCCGGTCGCCGCGTCGACATAGTCGATACGGTCGCCATCCCGCCCGATCAACGCGTCGATATCCGGCGTCGCCATACCCGCAATGTCGTAGCGCGTGTGTCGGATGCCAGCGCTGGCGAGCCAGTACTCGGCGGCAGGCACAACATCGTCGCGACGCAGCAGAAAACCTTCCCAGGCCGGCGTCCAAGCTTCCAGCTTCGCGGGCGTGTGTTTGAGTTCGGGTTGGCCCGAGATCGGGTCGACCGCCGGGTTGATCGTCGCGTTGACCCGTGCGTGCGATCCATGCGTGCCGGTCCAATGGAACGGTGCGAAGATCGTACCGGGCGTCTGTCCATCGTCGACGCGCACACGCAGCACGGCGTCGCCCCAGCGCGACGACAATCTCGCAAAGCCGTCATCGGCAAGACCCTGCTTCGATGCGTCGGCCGGGTTGATCGCGACATAGGCTTCGCGGATATGGCCCGCCAGACGCGGCGACTTCCCGCTGCGCGTCATCGTATGCCACTGATCGCGCACGCGGCCGGTGTTTAAGATCAGCGGGAACGCGGCGTCCGGCGCGTTGACAGGGGCGCGCGGCGCCGTTGGCACCAATCTCGCCCGGCGATCGGCCGTGTAGAACCCGCCCGCGGCGAAGAAGCGTTCGCGCGCGGGCCATTGCGTCGGGCGCATTGTCTCGTAATCGACATCGAGCAGATGCGACAGATCGAAATCACGAACGCCGCCATTCTCGAACGCCGACAGCCGCGCATGCTCGGCGAATATCTCGGCCGGACCGCTCCACGCGAAGGCAGCGCCTGCGCCCAAGCGTTTGGCGACCTGCGCTACGATCCACCAATCCTGCCTCGCCTCGCCGGGCGGCTTCAGGAACGGACGCTGGCGGGAAATACGCCGCTCGCTATTCGTCACCGTGCCGTCCTTCTCGCCCCAGGCAAGCGCCGGCAGTTTCACATGCGCGTGATCGAGCGTGTCGGTCCGCGCAACGCAATCCGACACGACGACCAACTTGCACTTGGCGAGCGCCGCCCTGACCCGGTTGGCATCCGGCAGACTGGCGGCCGGATTCGTCGCCATCACCCAGACGGCCTCGATCTCGCCGCGTTCGATCGCCGCGAACAGATCGACGGCTTTCAAGCCGGGCTTCGTCGCGATCGTCGGGCTATGCCAGAAGCGCCGCACCCGATCGACATCGGCGGGTGCGAAATCCATATGCGCCGCGAGTTGATTCGAGAGGGCGCCGACCTCGCGTCCGCCCATCGCGTTGGGCTGGCCGGTGACCGAGAACGGCCCCATGCCGGGCTTGCCGATGCGGCCGGTGACGAGATGGCAATTGATGATCGCGTTGACCTTGTCGACACCCGTCGATGATTGGTTCACGCCTTGGGAATACACCGTGACGGTCTTTGGCGTGCGCGAGAACATGTCAAAGAACGCCGCGACGTCACGCGGATGCAGACCGCAATCGCGCGCGACGGCCGCACGGTCGGGCAAATCGCCCAAGCCCGCGAAACCGTTCGTATGCTTGGCGACGTAGTCGGCATCGACCGCTCCCGTCTCGCGCAAGTCGCGCAGCAAACCGGCGAACAGCGTCACATCGCTGCCCGGCTTCAACGGCAAATGCAATTCGGCGTCTTCGCAACTCGCCGTGCGGCGCGGATCGATCACCACGATCTTCGGCAAGCCGCCGCGCCGCGCACGCGCGGCTAATAGGCGCTGATGCAGCACCGGGTGGCACCACGCGAGATTGGAACCGACCAGCACGATCAGATCGGCAAGCTCGAAATCCTCGTAGTTGCCCGGCACGGTGTCCGACCCGAAAGCGCGTTTATGCCCCGCGACCGACGAGGCCATGCAGAGTCGCGAATTCGTGTCGATATTCGCGGTGCCGATCCAGCCTTTGATCAGCTTGTTGGCGGCGTAGTAATCCTCGGTCAGCAACTGACCGGAAACGTAGAACGCGACCGCGTCGGGCCCTTTGCGCGCGACGATCTCGGCGAAGCCGTCGGCGACGCGATTCAGCGCCGTATCCCAATCGACGCGTTGCCCGTCGACTTCGGGATATAGCAGCCGCCCGTCGAGATCGATCGTCTCGCCAAGCGCCGAGCCCTTGGAGCACAACCGGCCGAAATTGGCGGGATGGTCTGGATCGCCCTTGATCGTACCATCCGACGACGCGATCACGCCGCACCCCACGCCGCAGTAAGGGCATGTCGTGCGCGCGGTCGCCATCAATAGACGTCCCGCTGATAGCGTTTGTCGGCAGCGAGCTTCTGCACGAAGGCCTTGGCCGCTGCTTCATCCATGCCGCCTTGCACCGCGACGATCTCGCGAAGCGCCGTGTCCACGTCGCGCGCCATGCGGCTCGCGTCGCCGCACACATAGACATGTGCGCCTTCCTTCAGCCAAGCCCACAACTCAGCACCCGCTTCGCGCATCCGATCCTGGACATAGACCTTCCGCGCGCCGTCGCGCGAGAAGGCAAGATCGAGCCGCGTGAGCGTGCCATCGGCCTGAAACGCCTCGATCTCGTCACGATAGATGAAGTCGTACGCTTCGTGCTGATCGCCGAAGAACAGCCAGTTCTTGCCCGGCGCTTGCGTCGCGCGGCGTTCTTCCAGAAAGGCGCGGAACGGGGCGATCCCCGTTCCCGGCCCGATCATGATGACTGGCTTCGATAAATCTTCGGGCAAGCGGAAGCCATGCGCAGGCTGCACGAAACAGCGCAGCGTAGCGCCCGGCGGATGGCGCTCGGCCAGAAAGGTCGAGGCGACGCCCTGGCGCGCGCGATCGTTGCGCTTGTAGCGCACGACGCCGATCGTCAGATGCACCTCGCCTTGATGCGCGCGCGGGCTCGAGGCGATCGAATAAAGGCGCGGCTGAAGCGCTCCGAGGCTCGCCAGCAATTCGTCGAGCGGCGGCCGAACGGCGGGAAACCTCCGCAGAAGATCGAGCAGATCGGGATCGGCGAGCGGCGCATCCGCAGCGCCATCGAGAATCTTGGCGAGCCCCTCGCGATCTACCGCCGTCGCGTGCTTGATCATCGTCTCGACGACGCTGTCGCCCGGCCGCGCGATGTCGAGAACGGTGCCGAGCATTTCGGTAAGCGGCAAGTGCCGACCGTCGCGTTCGACCGCTTGCGCCGGGTCCGCACCCAGCGCCGCGACGACCGACGCGACCAGTTCGGGATCGATCGGCGCATAAAGCCCGAACGCGTCGCCGGGCCGGTAGTCGAGCCCCGTGCCGGACAGATCGAACACGACATGGCGCGTATCCTTGGCCGAGCCCGCGCCGTTAAGCGGCGTCGCACCCTTGAAGACGGCTTCGGCGATCAAGCGGCCGGGCGGGTGCGCCGCTTCGGCTTTGATCGCCGGTGCGGCGGCGGACGGCGCTTCGGACATCAGAGCGCGCAACGCCTTGCTCGTCTCCTTGCCGCCGGGCACGCATTTGCCGAGCGATTTCTCGGCCCCGGACGCGATCGCCTCGCCATAGGTTTGGCACAGATAGCCGCATTGGCCGCAATCGAGCTGCGCCATCGCGGCCATCAAGCGGCGCGGCAAGGCGCGATCCTTGGCAAGCGCCAAGCGTTCGTCGAGATCGAACGCCGGATCGTGCCAGGGGAAATCCTCTTCCACGACCGGTGCGGCGGCGGGTGCGGCTTCGCCCGTATCGCCGCCCATCATCCCGGCGAAGTACCCGTTGAGCCATGCGCGCTGCGACGGACTGAACGGCGCTTCGTCCGGCAGTTTGGGAATATAGACCGTCATGCCGCGAGTTCCGCCGCCGGCGGCGCCAGGGCGGCGTGCAAGCACGCTTCGTCCTGGCGCGAGGCCCAGGCGTGGAAGCTTTCGCCCGTCTGACGTCCGGCGAGATAGACGCTCAGCAACGCCTCGATCCGGGCAGGCAGCGTATCGGCCGCGACATCGCGCATCACCTCGCGGCCGAGTCCGCGCTCCGCGCCGGCCCCGCCGCCGACGAACAGGTGATAGCCCTCGACCTGCGCGTCGCCCGCATCGATTTTGGTCGCGATCAGGCCGATATCGCCGACGTAATGCTGCGCGCAAGAATGATGACAGCCGGTCAGATGGATATTGACCGGCATATCGAGCGCCAAGCGTTTCTCGAGATGCGTTGCGATACTCTCGGCATGAAGCTTGGTATTGGCGGCGGCGAACTTGCAGCCCGCATTGCCCGTGCAGGCGATCAACCCGCCGCGCGGATTGGACGCCCGCCAATCGAGACCGAGCGCTTCGATCGCGGCCTTCGCGGCGTCGAGCTGCGCATCGGGCACATCCGGGATCAGCAAATTCTGCCACACGGTCAGCCGCAACGCGCCCGAGCCGAATTTCTCGGCGATAGCGGCAAGGCCGCGCATTTGCGCCGCTTCCATGCGGCCCGCCGACATCACGACACCGATCCAATTGAGGCCCGGCTGCTTTTGTGCGTGCACACCCAAATGCCCCGCCCGGTCGATGGGCCCGCGCGGCGCGCATGCTTCCAATGGGACGCGGTCGAGCTTGCGGCCGAGCGTGGTTTCAACCTCCGCCAGGAACTTGTCGAAGCCCCAGGCATCGAGCAGATATTTGAGCCGTGCCTTCTTGCGGTCGGTGCGATCGCCATGCGCGCAATAGACGTGCAAAATCGCGTCGGATACGGCGATCGCGTCCTTTGGCGCCACGACCACGCCGGTGTCGCGCGCGAAATCGTGATGGCCGGTAATGCCGCCCAGCATCAGGCGGAACCACACGCCCGGCGCGACCGCCTGCCCTTCGCCGATCGTCACGGCGGCGAAGCCGATATCGTTCGTATCCTCCAACACACCGATCTTGCCGCCGCCGTCGAAGGCGATGTTGAACTTGCGCGGCAGCGCGTAAAGATGTCGGCTGTTGAGGATATGGTGCTGAAGCCTCTTGCCCAGATCGCGCGTGTCGATCAACTCCTGCGGATCGATCCCCGCGGCCGGGCTGCCGGTGATGTTGCGGATATTGTCGGCGCCGGTTCCGCGCGCGGTCAGCCCCAGTTCCTGCAACTCGATCAGGAAATCCGGCGCATCCTTTGGCGCGATCTCGCGGATCTGGAGGTTATTGCGCGTCGTCACATGCGAATAGCCACCGCCCATCTTCTCCGCAAGATCGGCAAGGCCGCGCATCTGGCGCGAATCGAGCACGCCATGATGTATGCGCAACCGGCACATAAAGGAGTCTTGCGCCGGCGCCACATGGAACAGGCCGAAATACTTGGTCAGAAAGACATCGACGCCTTTAGGCGCCGTGTTCGTCTCCGCCGCAGCGACCAGCGCGCCCCAGCGATCCAGCGGCGGGGTCTTTCGCTTGGCCTGCTCTTCGGCCGATAGCTTGCCGCCATTTGCGAGCGTGCGATCCTGCGCCTCGAACATCGCGGCATCGGGATTCGGGCTGGATGCGCCGCCGCCGACGGCGAGCCCGGCGGGCAAGCCCAGCGCGGCGCGTCGCGCGGCCACGCCCGTCGCGAAGCCCGCGAGATATTGCTTCTGCTCGTCGGTGAAATCGTCCATGAGCTAAGCCGCTTGGGGAACGGGCGCGGCGAACGCGATGCGATCGCGCCAGCGCGATACGTCGCGCTTCTCGGCGATCGCCGCCGCGTACCAGCTGGAGCCGTCGGTATCGCCGTAGAGCACGGCGCCTTCCAACCTTCCTTCGCGCAGGATCAGCTTGCGATACACGCCCTGCGCGGGATCGGAGAAGACGAGGGTTTCCGCACCCGGCGCTTCGCGCACGATACCGGCGGAGAACAGCGCGACGCCCGACACTTTTAGCGTCGTCGCGACGCTCGATCCTTCGTAGGTCGCCGCGCGCCCCGTCAGGATATCGGCCAGCGCGCGCGCCTGATCCCAGATGGGGCCGACCAAACCGAAACACGCACCCCGGTGCTCGGCGCATTCGCCGAAAGCATGGATATCGGGATCGGTCGTACGAAGCGTGTCGTCGATCCGAACTCCGCGACCGCAACCGAGCCCGGCCGACGTCGCCAACGCGGTCTCCGGCACGATGCCCACGGCCATGACCACGAGCGCCGCCGGAATGCGCGTTCCGTCTTTCAGCACGACGGCATCCGCCTCGATCCGGTCCGTCGACGCGCCGAGATGCAGCGCAATGCCGCGCGCCGAAATTTCGCGCGCCAGCAACTTCGCCGCCGCCGCATCGAGCTGGCGCTCCATCAGATCGTCCATCAGATGGACGAGCGCCACGCGCACGCCGCGCTTGGCGAGGCCGTAAGCGGCCTCAAGACCGAGCAAGCCGCCGCCGATCACGACGGCCGTACTACCCGCTTTGGCCGCCCGCAAGCGCCCGATGTCCGAAAGATCGCGGAACGCGACGGCGCGCTCGGCGCCGGGCAAGTTCAAACGGATCGCACGCGAACCGGTCGCAAGAACGAGCTTGCCGTAGCTCTCGCAGTGCCCCGATGCCAGTGTAATCGTCTTCGCCGCGCGGTCGATCGCAACGACGGGGTCGCCGGTAACGAGATCGATGCCGCGCGACGCGTACCAATCGCGATCGCCAAGGCCGATATCGGCGAGCGTCGCCTCCCCCGCCAGAACCGACGACAGCAAGATGCGGTTATAGGCGGGGTGCGGCTCGGCGCCGATCGCCAAGACGCCGCTCGCGCGGCCGCGCGCGTCGAGCTCGGCGAGCAGGCGCTGGCCCGCCATGCCGTTGCCCACGACGACGATGCGCGACGGTGCTTCGATCATGCGGCGATCGACGGCGCCTTGTGGCGCGCGTAGAGGAATTCGAGCACCGCCGCCCGCGCCGACAGATAGGTCTGGTTGTTGACCAGATCGAGGCGCTTGCGCGGCCGCGCGAGCTGCACATCGAGCACTTCGCCGATCGTCGCCGCCGGTCCGTTGGTCATCATCACGATGCGATCGGAGAGCAGCACTGCCTCGTCCACATCGTGCGTCACCATCAGCACCGTGTTGCCCAAGCGCGCATGGATCTCCATGACCGAGTCTTGAAGATGCGCGCGGGTCAGCGCGTCGAGCGCGCCGAAAGGCTCGTCCATCAGCAGCACTTTGGGCTGCATGGCAAGTGCGCGCGCGATGCCCACACGCTGCTTCATGCCGCCCGAGATTTCACCCGGCCGCTTGTCCTTGGCGTGGCCCATATGGACGAGCTCAAGCTGCTGCAGCGTCCAATCGTGGCGCTCGGCTTTCGATTTCGCGCGGCCGAACACCTTGTCCACCGCCAGGCGCACATTGTCGTAGACGGTGAGCCACGGCAGCAGCGAGTGGTTCTGAAACACGACCGCGCGATCGGGGCCGGGCTCCTCCACCGCCGTGCCGTCGAGGAACACCACGCCCTTAGTCGTGTCGGCCAGGCCGGCGACGATGTTGAGCAGCGTCGACTTTCCGCAACCGGAGTGGCCGATGATCGACACGAACTCGCCTTGCGCGATCTCCAGATTGACGTCGCGCAACACCTCGCTGACTGTGCCGCCGCGCTTGAAGGACTTGTCGATCCGGTCGAGTTTGAGATAGGCGTTCATTTGTCTCGCCTTTCCTTCAGTTCGCGGCCGTGCCGCGCGTGACGCGCGTCGCGACGAACGCCACCATCCGGTCGAGGGCGAAACCCACGAGCCCGATATAGACAAGCGCCACGACGATGTCGGGAATGCGCGAGGAGTTCCACGCGTCCCAGATGAAGAAGCCAATACCCACGCCGCCCGTCAGCATTTCGGCGGCGACGATGGCGAGCCACGCCAAACCGATGCCGATGCGCAGCCCCGTGAAGATGTAGGGCGCCGCGGCGGGCAGCATGATCTTCACGAAGAATTCGAGATGATTGAGCCGCAGCACCTGCGCGACGTTGCGGTAATCCTGCGGGATGTTGCGGATACCGACCGCCGTGTTGATCAGGATGGGCCAGATCGCCGTGATGAAGATCACGAAGATCGCCGACGGATTGGCGTCGCGGAACGCCGCCAAGGAGATCGGCAGCCATGCGAGCGGCGGCACGGTGCGCAGAATTTGGAACACCGGATCGAGCCCGCGCATGGCCCAAACAGATTGACCGACGATGGCGCCCACCAGCACGCCGACGATCGCCGCGAAGCCGAAGCCGACCGCCACGCGCTGCAGCGAGGTGAGGACGCGCCAGCCGAGACCCATATCCTGAGACCCAGCGACGTAGAACGGCTCGGCGATCAAATCGAAGGCTTGCGACCACACCACCGTCGGCGCGGGCAGCGTGGCGCCAGGCCGATCGAACGCGATCTGCCAGATCCCCAGCAGAATCGCGATCGTGACGGCCGGCGGCAGAAGATTGGTCCAAAGCGCGGTCAATACCGGCTTTACCCGGTCGGCGAAGCCGGGCGTCGCGCGCTTCAATTCCACCACGGCGGCGCCGGCGGCTTTCGCCGCCGGAACCGGTTCGAGTTTGCGTGCGGGCATGCCCATCGTCATGCGCCTTTTCAAACCGCGGCGCGCTTGATGCGCACGGTCTTGAGGTAGTCCATCGGCTTGGCGGGATCGAACTTAACGCCGTCGAAGAACGTCTCGACGCCGCGCGAATCCCCCGACACGTGGTCCGAAACGCCCAGCGCCTTGGCCGCCGCGATCCACAGATCCGAACGGTTGGTCTTGTCGACCAGACCCTTCGCATCGAAATCCGGCTTGTAGCGGCCCCAGCGCATGTTCTCGGTCATGAACCAGGTGTCGAGGCTCTTCCACGGATAGGAAACCGTGCCGCCCTTGCCCCAGAATTTCATGTAGAGATTGGTGCCCTTCTCGGCGCGGCCATTGCCGTAGTTGATGTCGCCCTTTAGACGCAGATTGATGTCGGCCGGCGGCACGTTGAACCACTGGCGGCGCCCGACGATATTGGCGAGTTCGTCCTTGTTCGCCATGGAATCGCACCATTGCTGGGCTTCCATGACCGCCATCATGATCGCTTGCGTGGCCTTGGGATTCTTGTCGACCCATTCGGCGCGCATGCCGAGAATCTTTTCAGGATGCTGGAACCACAGCTCGCCCGTGGTCAGCGCCGAGAAGCCGATATTCTGGTTCACCAGCTGCTCGTTCCACGGCTCGCCCACGCAGAACGTGTCCATATTGCCCACGCGCATATTCGCGACCATCTGCGGCGGCGGGACGACGATCACGCGGATGTCGCTGTCGGGATCGATGCCGCCGGCCGCGAGCCAGTAGCGCATCCAAAGATCGTGCGTGCCGCCCGGGAAGGTGACGGCGGCCGTCAATTCGCCGCCGCGCGCCTTCTTGCGCTCGAACGCGGCTTTGAGCGGCGAGGAATCCTTGCCGACGCCCAGATCCTTGTATTCGTTGGCGACCGAGATCGCCTGGCCGTCCTCGTTGAGATTGATCAGCGTGTAGAGCGGCGTGGGCACGTTGTTCTGCGTGACCAAGCCCGACGAGATCAGATGCACCATCGGGCGCAGGATATGCGCGCCATCGATACCGTTGCTGGCGCCGCCCAGCACGATATTGTCGCGCGTGGCCCCCCACGAGGCCTGCTTGGAAACTTCCACGTCCGGCACGCCGTGCTTGGCGAACAGGCCGCGCTCCTTGGCGATGATCAGCGGCGAGGAATCCGTCAACGCGATATAGCCGAGCACGGCCTTCTTCGTCTCCGGCCCCGCGCCCTGCGCGAAGGCGCCGGCAGGGAAGCTCGCGCGCGCGGCGGCGAACAAGGCGGCGGTGGCGGATGCGCCCTTCAGAAGGCTGCGGCGGCCGAGCTTGCGGGTCATCGTTCGATCTCCTTGGCATTGGGGTTGAGGGTCGCGGGCGAACCCGCCGGATCGGAATCGTGCGGCACGGGATCGAAAACCCGGCCGTCGAAGAAAATGTCGGAACCCAGCTCGATCGGACCTTCGCCGGTTTCGAGCATGTAGCTCTCGCGATGCGTGCCTTCGCTTTTGAAATCGACATCGGGCGACGCGACGCCCAATCGGCGCGCGGCGGCGCGATAGACATCCGGCCGGCAAACGGCGTCGACCAGGGCGTAAACATCGACCTCCGGTCCGATCTGGCCCCAGCGGCGCATCTGCGCGAGCGTCCACAGCGCTTGGCTACGCCACGGGAAATTCGCCTGATAGCGATGGAACACATGGAAATCGGGGATGTGGCGCGGGCCCGCCCCGGTCTGCACCGTGCCGCCCAACGTCGCCATCAGGATCGATTCCGGCGCGTCGCAATAATCCGAGCGGGCGAGCAGCCGTGCGGCGTCGAGCCGATTTTCCGGATCGTCGAGCCAGCGGCAGGCTTCGATCAGCGCCATCACCAGCGCCACATGCGTGTTGGGATGCCGCTCGGCCCAAGACCGCGTGACGCTGAAGATTTTTTCCGGGTGGTTGTTCCACACCTCGTAGGTCGCGGCGGCGAAACGCCCGACCCCGAGATCGACCGCCAGCTGGCCGAACGGCGCGCCGACGCAATAGCCGTCGATATCGTTGTCGACGAGGCTGCGCAACATGCGCGGCGGCGGCACGACGACGAGGCGCACGTCGCGATCGGGATCGATACCCGACGCGGCGAGCCAATAGCGCAGCAGATAATTATGGCTCGAATAGGCGAAGGTGACGCCGAACCGTGGCGGCTCCAACCCGCGCGCGCGGCGCGCGTCGAGTGCCCGGCGCAGCGAAGCACCCGTCACCATCGGATCGAGGCCGGAACCGTCATCGAGTTCGCGCCAGAGTTCGCGGGAGATGACGATCGCGTTGCCGTTGAGGCCGATCGTCATGCCCGTGACCATCGCCTTGCGATTGCCGCCGAGGCCCAATGTCGCGGCAAGCGGCATGGCGGCAAGGGTTTGGGCGCCATCGAGCGCTTCGACCGCGACTTTGTCGCGCACCGTCGCCCACGAAGCTTCGCGCGACAGATCGACCGACAGGCCTTGGTGCTCGAAAAAGCCCTTCTCGCGCGCCACGACCAGCGGCGCGCAATCGGAAAGGGGCACGAACCCCAATGTCAGCTGCGTTTTCTCGAGGCCTTGCACGCGGTTCTCATCCTTCAACACGATCGCGAACCCGGAAATTCGGGCCCAAAAACAAAAACGGCGTCCGCATCGATCCCGCACCGTGGCTAGGCGCGTCTGATCTCTGCGGGACGCCGTTGTCCCTGGGCTTTCGCCCGTCGCTTGCGTGTGGCCTGTCCTCGACGCCATTGCCGAGGCCGCGACCGCACGCGTGCAGTTCGCTTGGTAATCAGCAACGCGCGTGCCAAGTCGCGCGAAGCGGCAATTTTCGCCGGATCAGCTTGAAGTTCTTACGATTCCCATTCGGCGCGCAGCGCGGATCGGACCGGGTGCGACGCAGCAAAAAACGGGCAATCGTACCGCGCACGCGCCCAAATTTCGTGCGTTTAACGCTTCAGAAGCTGCGCGAAGGAGACGAGTTCGCGCGCGACATCGGCCAGTCTTTGATGCCGATCCATGGCGAGTTTACGCAAAGTGCGGAAGGCTTCTTCCTCGCCGATGGCCTTGCTGTCCATCAAGATGCCCTTGGCGCGCTCGATCGTTTTGCGTTCCTCCAGACCGGCACGCGCCGCGTCCAGTTCCGCCTTCAAACGCTGATGTTCGCGGAAACGCGCGACGGCGACGTCGAGAATGGGCTTAACGCGCTTGGGCGCAAGCCCGTCGACGATATAGGCGCTGACGCCGGCACGGATCGCTTCGCGCGTCGCGTGCTCGTCCGACTCGTCGACGAACATCACCACAGGCTGCGCGCCCTCGCCCGCCACCGCTTTCATGGAATCGAGCGTGTCGCGATCGGGCGATTCGATATCCACGATCACGAGGCCCGGGTTGTGACGTCGAATGCCTTCGATAACGTCGTCGCCGGGGCCCAGCGTCGCCACGATGCGATAGCCCGAGCCGTCGAGCGCCTCGCGCACCAATTCGGCGCGCGACGCGTCGGCATCGACCAGAACGATATCAATGACTTCGGGCTCGAGCGCGGACATCCGCACCCGTACTTGCAGGGCGCATGCCGGGACGGATACGCCAACCGGATCGCGGCCGAGCCCGGAAGCTTAACTATAACTTCGCCCGCGGCGAGATCCCCGGCCAGGATGCCGCGCGGTTCCGCGCCGTCATGGCGCCGCACGCGCCGCCCCTTGAACCCGGACGGCATGCACTGGCGCAAGCGCATCGCGATCGCGCCGAACGGCGCGTCGCGCAGGGCGAGATCGGGCCCGAGCACCACTGCGCGCGCCGGCACCAAACGCGCACCGCCGAAGCAGGTCGCGCACATTGGCACCGGAATAGGTCGAGCCTCGGAATATCCGGTTGATCGGCACAGCACCCATCACGCGGGCGTCGGCGCCCGCACGACGTGATTGCATATAAAACATTATTTGCGTGTGAATTAGTTCGACGTCCGCGATGACCGGCGTCTCTGGCATCGCGAGCCGAACAATCAAAGTAATCTCCATTTGTTTTGCGAATATTTGCGCTCGCGGTGAAAACGTTTGCGCGGCAAGCCGCGACATATCTGAACCTTCGATTGAAACTTGGCGTGAATAACACGTTCATATTCGGTTCACGCCGCATACATTCCGAAATTCCGATCTTCAGTTCGCGGGGGCTTGCCGTTGCTCCGCCGCTGTCGCTTCGCTATCAAGCTGCCAGTCGCAGTATCCGAAAGCGAGACCATAAATCCAGATGCGCATTCTTGTCGTCGAAGATGATTCCGTTCTGTCCGCCCAAATCGGCGAAGCACTCGGGAACGCCGGTTACGCCGTCGAGCGCAGCGTCGACGGCGAGAAGGCGCTGCGCCTGGGCGAAACTGAATCGTTCGATGCGATTATCCTCGACCTGGGGCTTCCAACAATTGACGGCCTGACGATTCTGAAGCGATGGCGGGAAACCGGCGTGTCCGCGCCAGTCATCATTCTAACCGTCCGCAATCGATGGAACGAAAGGGTCGAGGGCATCGACGCCGGCGCCGACGATTACCTCGTCAAACCCTTCCATATGGCGGAGCTCACCGCCCGGGTCCGCGCGCTGATCCGGCGCAGCGCGGGCGTCCTCGGCCCGCAAATCGAAATCGGCGACATCCGCATCGATCTGCGCAACCAAGCCGTCTTCCGTTCCGGACAACTCGTTTCGCTGACCGCGCACGAGTATAAGGTCATCAGTTACTTGGCGCACCACGCGGATCAGGTCGTGTCGAAGGAAGAGCTCAGCCAGCACATATACGCCCAGCCGCGCGCGCTCGACAGCAATACGATCGAAGTCTTCATCGGCCGCCTGCGGCGCAAGTTCGCTCCGAACATGATCGAGACGATTAGAGGGCTCGGCTACCGCATCCGAAAAGCATCGAGAGAATGAAACGTCTGAAAGCGATCCCGAACTCTCTGTATTGGCGCCTGGCACTCGCTTCGCTGATATGGCTGCCAATCGCACTGATCGTTTCCGGCTTCGCATTGGCCGAGATTTTCGCCCACTTCGCCAGCGACTTTTATCGCCAAAGCCTGAAACACGATGCCGAGCACATCATTGAAGCGCTCGAGGCGAGCACGCCCGATTCGCTGGCGCTCAGCCGCCTTCTTCCCGACAGCCGTTACGAGCTTCGTCATTCGGGGCGCTACTGGCAAATCAGTGTCGCCGGTTTGGCGCCGCTTCGGTCGCCGTCGCTGTCGGGATTCGAATTGATCGAGAAAGTCGGCGATTCGATCGGGGCCGAGGGTCACTTCGCGAAAATTGACGGCCCCGACGGTCAAACGCTGCTAGCGTTCGTCCAACGCGTCGAAATCCCGGCGTCAAATCGCCGAGGCGCGGTGATGATCGCATCGGATCAGCGCCAGTTGGAAGGCGCCGTCCGCTCGTTCCGGCAGGCCTTGTTCGCTTCTTTGTGCGTCTTAGGACTGGGATTGCTGATCGCGGTCTTCATGCAAATCGATATCGGCCTTTCGCCGCTTCGCAAGCTGCGTGAAGCCGTCGAGGCGTTGAAGCGCGGCAACCCGACGAGCCTGAACTACGTTTGGCCGTCCGAATTGGCGCCGCTGGCGGAGGATCTGAAATCCGTCGCGTCCCGCAACCGCCAACTCGTCGATCGCGCGCGATCGGAGGCCCAGAACCTGGCGCATGGTTTGAAGACACCGCTCGCGGTTCTTATGAATCATGCGCGCGAAAACGCGCCGTTCAGTAGCGTGGACGCGCAAATTCAGCTCCAAGCGATGCAACGATATATCGAACGGCACTTGGCACGGGTGAATGCCGGTGCGAGTTCGCTCGAATTTCGCGACGCCGTCGACGCGCGCCGAGCAATTCTCCGCATTGTGGAAACGCAGTCGCAACTCTTTCCAAACAAGTCCGTTCGCAGCAAGTTCTTCGCCGAGACGCTCCGCTTCCCCGGCTCCGACGACGATCTTTCGGATATCGTCGGCAACATCCTTGAAAACGCTTTCAAATGGGCGCGAAAGAACATCGAAATTGATGTGTTCAACGCCCCCGGAAGCCTTGTCATTCACGTCGCCGACGACGGCCCCGGCATACCGGAGCATCGCGTCGACGAGGTTCTCCGCCGCGGCGTCCGCTTCGACGACACAATTCCGGGGTCCGGGCTCGGACATGATCAAGCTGTATGGCGGCCAGCTTGCGCTGGACAAATCAAGGCTCGGTGGACTTCTAGTAAAAATTTGCCTTCCGCATAAATGAAGTATGAACGGCACGTTCATTCACTGTTTTAATTCATGGTTGTCGCTGATTTATATATCGTCGAGCACCATCGTATGCGCATCCTGACACGTGACCACTGCGTAATTCAGGTTGTTGGTACACGTGCGATACCAAACAAAAACGCTCAAATATTCGTTCCTCGGAATCGCACTTAGCGCAGCACTATCGACTATTGCCGTTGGACTGGCGCTGCGCGAATGGCGCGCGGAAGACGCCAAAAATGCGGCGGACTTCAAGAGCGTCATCGAGACGGTCTCCAGAGCGATCTCGAGCAAGATCGAATTGAGGCTGGCCGGCTTGTCGGCCCTGCGCAGCGGATTGATCGACGGATCCATCGCGCCGGGTGCGAGGTTTGCGACTGCCGCGGCGCTCGTCGACAAAAGTACCGACGGCTACCTCGCCATCAATCTGATCGACGCCCAACGCCGAATTATCCAAGTTTGGCCTGAAGACGCGAACCGAAATGCGCTTGGACGTGTCGTCGGGCAAACGTCCGCGGTCGTCGCGTTGCTGGACGATGCGATAGCGGCGGACGCGCCTCGAGCGACCAATGTCGTCGATCTATTCCAGGGCGGGCAAGGTATCGCGGTCTATTTTCCGATTCGGCGCGACGGCCGCTTCGAGGGATTTCTGAACGCGGTCATTCGCCTCGGTGACCTTGATGCTGATTTACTATCGATCGTCCCGACAGGATACCGTTTGCGCATCGCCGATCGCGACGCGCCCCACGCGCATAACGTCACCCGGACTGCCGGTCGATATCTCGTTTCCTTCGATCAGCGTGTTCTGAATCAGACGCTGCACATCGACATCGATTTGGCGCGCGACCCGCGACGCGCGAACGAACGCGTCCAAGTACTGAGCTGGCAGATCGCGCTGAGCGCCGCCGTCGGTTTGACGCTCAGCGGCTATCTGATCTGGACACGCAAATCGCGCGCCGAGGAAGCGCTGCTGGCGAGCGTCCTGAAATCGAGCCCGATCGCGTTCGTGAGCGTTGACCGGCGCGGAAAGATAATCAAATTCAATCCCGCCGCGGAAGCGATGTTCGGATACGCGTCCGCCCGCATGCTGGATCAGTCGATCGAAGTTCTCGTCCCCAAGGACAGTCGGACGAAGCACGCGGATCTCGTCACGAAGTTCTTTCGCTCGCCCGTCGAACATCAATACATGGGCGATTGGCGCTGGATCGAAGCCATCCGCGCGGATGGCAGCCGATTCCATATCTCCGTGCTTTTGACCAAAGCCGTGATCGACGGCGACCAGATCACGACCGCGATGCTGACGGACATGACCGGCGAGCAAGCCCGGCAACGCGAGTTGCTGCGCCTCGTCGAGGAGCGCGCCATCGCCGCCGAGCGCGCGGAATCCGCCAGCAAAGCGAAGACCATGTTCCTCGCGTCGATGAGCCACGAACTCCGGACACCGCTGAACGCGATCATCGGCTTCTCGGATGTGATGAACCAGGAAATATTCGGACCGATCCAGCCGCCGAAGTACCGCGAATATTTGCACGATATCCACGACAGCGCCCAAGGCTTGCTCGCGCTCATCAATGATATTCTCGACTACTCCAAAATGGAGGCCGGCGCCCTCAGTCTCTCCATCATATCATTCGACATCGACGACATCATCGATCACTCGATCAGAACGGCGACCGGAATCGCCGTCGACAAAGGGCTCACGTTGAACTTCGACGGCGATGCCCGGCTGCCGCTCGCCACGGGCGATCCGCGCGCGACGCGGCAAGTCTTGCTCAATCTGATGTCGAACGCCGTCAAGTTTTCGCCGAAAGGCGGCTCCATTTCGATCCGGCGATCCTTGGATGGCGCGCGCAAAGAGATCGTCGTGGAGATCGCGGATCACGGGCCGGGCATTCCCAAGAAAGATCTGGCCGATCTTGGGAAGCCCTTCTTTCAGACGCGACAGAACAGCTTCGTCGCGAGCGAAGGCACCGGGCTCGGCTTGGCGATCTGCTTCGGATTGATGCGGGCGATGGGGGGCCACGTCGAAATTCTATCCGAAGTCGGGCGCGGCACGAAGGCGCGCGCGATCTTCAAAGCGGCGGAGGATGTCCCGACCGCGAACGGATGATCGCGCGCGGCGACCCGAGATCGCCCAAAAACGGAGTCTCTCTAACCTAGGGGGGGGGAGTGTGATGGCGAAATACGACTTCAAACCGACCGGCACCGAACGGACATTCGGCGAAGACGAGGTCATCGTCAGCAAGACGGATCTGAAGGGCCGGATCACCTACGGCAATGAGGTGTTCCTGCGAATTTCGGGATATCCGGAGAAAGAGATCGTCGGCGCGCCCCATAGCATCCTGCGTCATCCCTCGATGCCACGCAGCGTATTCAAGCTGCTGTGGAGCCAAATCGAATCCGGCCATGAAATATTCGCCTATGTCATCAACATGGCCATGGGCGGCGATCACTACTGGGTTCTCGCCCATGTGACGCCGACTTTCGACGAGTCCGGCAAAATCGCCGGCTACCACTCGAACCGGCGCAAGCCCGAGAAGTCCCAGATCGAAAAGGTTACGGCGCTCTACCGCTCGCTGCGCGACATCGAAGATCGCGCTGCCGACAAGAAGATCGGTATGGAGCAGTCGCTCGCGCATCTCAATTCTCAGCTCAAAGCCAGGGGGATCGGCTATGACGAATTTGTCTTCTCTCTCTAAGGCCGCGCTACTCTCGCTCTTGACCGGCATATTTTGCGTCGGCACCGGAGCGCTTGCGTTTCTCGGATCGGCGGAAACCGCCGCCGCCGCAGCGGGCGCAGCGGTCATCCTGGCACTTCTCAGCACTTGGCAAATCAGCCAGGCCCGCGCGAGCGTTCTTCGCTTAAGCCGCGTCGCGCGTGCCGCCGCCAAAGGCGATCTGGAGCCGCGCCTAGTGGGCATCACGGAGCGCGGCGAACTCGGCGAAGTCGCCAACGCGATGAACGCGCTCATCGATGCCGCCGACGCGTTCGTGCGGGAGGCCGGTGCGGCGATGGACCACGCGCGCCAAGGGAAGTTTTATCGGAAGGTGCTCGAGCGCGGTATGCATCGTTCGTTCCGGCGCGGTGCAACGATCATCAACTCCGCCAACGCCGCCATGCAGGACCGGCTCGTCGAGAACAAAAGGCTCGCGGCCGATTTCCAGACCGGGGTCGGCTCTGTCGTGAAGAGCGTCGCGGAATCAGCACTGACTTTGCGCAGCAACGCGGAAGGCATGGTTAAACTGGCGGAGAACACCCAAGAACGCTCGATCGCCGTGTCCGCCGCATCCGAGGAGGCGACGACGAACGTCCAAACCGTCGCTTCGGCCGCCGAAGAGCTTTCCGCTTCGATCCGCGAGATATCGTCGCGCGTCGGCGAAGCGGCCGCCGTCGCGACAAAGGCGGCGCACGAGGCCGAATCGGTCGATGCGACCGTCACTTCCCTTGCCCAAGCGACCGGACGCATCGGCGAGTTCGCGACCTTGATCCGCACGATCGCGGAGCAGACGAATCTTCTGGCGCTCAACGCCACGATCGAAGCGGCGCGGGCTGGCGAGGCCGGAAAAGGCTTCGCCGTCGTGGCATCGGAGGTCAAAGGCCTCGCGAATCAGACGGCCAAAGCCACCGAAAACATTTCGCGGCAAATCGACGAAATATCGAAATCGACCGACGATGCCGTTGCGGCGATCCGCGGAATCGCAGCGACGGTCGCGCAGGTCAATCAGGCGACGACCGCCATCGCCAGCGCGGTGGAAGAACAGAACGCCGCGACGCAGGAGATCGCCCGTTCGGTGGCCGAAGCGTCGTCCGGGACGAGCATGGTTACCGAGAATATCGCCGCGGTCTCGCATTCGACCGAGAACGTCAGAAATTCTGCACAGGCGGTTCTGGAGGCGGCCGCCGGGCTCGATCGCCAATCCGTGGAAATGCGCGAGGCCGTCAACTCGTTCCTCGCGAAAACCGGCGCCAAAGTCGATTGATCCGCGAGACCGATCGATTCGGTCCCTCGGCGAATCGTTCGGCGCTCCGGGTCCGCTAAAGAGGAGTGCAAATCATGCCCTTCTTCAAATCGCCGCCGCCCGAACCGAAGGAGGGTTGGGTTGCCCATCTATGGCACGAACAGAAGAGCGCCGATCCGCAGCTTCACGATCACGCCTGCCATATGAGTTTGGTTTCCGGCGCCGTTGCGGCCGAACTCGGACTAGCCGATCCCGATGTTTTGAAACTGCAACTCGCCGGCCATTTCCATGACATCGGCAAGCTCGATCTGCCCCACGACGTGCTTTACGCGCCGCGACGGCTGACCGAGGCGGAAATGGAGATCATTCGACGGCATTCGGTCCTGGGGAGTCACCGTCTCAAAAAAGTCGGCGAGACCCCCATTCTCTCGTTTGTCGAAGATGTGGCGCGGCACCATCACGAGCGCTACGACGGCTCCGGATACCCCGACGGGCTTGTCGGCGAACAAACGAGTCTGGCCGCACGGATCGCGGCCGCTTGCGATGTCTACTCCGCAATGTGGGAGCGGCGCAGTTACAAAGCGCCGCTGTCGCACGACGCGGTTATGGGGCGCTTGCTTGACGGCGACGAGCGCATGCGGCCGTCGATGTTCGATCCGAACGTGCTCGCTGCGCTGAAAGACGCCCAACCGCGTATCCGAAAGCTGCTGCCGGAATAGGCGCAGACGGTGCCTGACATACCCTACAGCGTGCACCCGACGGCGGCATTGCTTTGTCGCATCGTGGCGTAACGGTTAGGCCGCTTCGAAGATCCGGCAATCGGCAAGATCGAATCCGATTTCCAGCGTGCTGCCGCGCTCGGGCGGCGTCGCTTTCGCCGCGTTCGGAAGCTTAACCATAACCTCGCCGCCGCCCTTGCGGCGCAGAACCAAGCGCAACGCGTCGCCATGGAATACGACGCGCTCGACGGTCAGACTGAGACGATTGGCGTGTCCTTCGCCGCCGAGCGCGAGGCGCTCGGGGCGCACACTGGCAAAGATCTTCGCGCCGGCGGCGATATTCCCGGCAGGAACGCCGAGCAGTTCCACGCCGTCGTCGAGCTTGACGCGCGCGATGCCGGCATCCATGCCGAGCAGCGTGCCTTCCAGTCGATTATTCTCACCGACAAACTCGGCTACGAACAGCGAACTCGGCTTCTCGTAAAGCTCGGTCGGCGGCGCCAATTGCTGGATCTTGCCGTCGTCGAACACGGCGATGCGGTCGGACATGGTCAGCGCCTCCGACTGGTCGTGCGTGACATAGACCATCGTTTTGCCCAGTCGCTCGTGCAACTGCTTGAGCTCGTACTGCATGCGCTCGCGCAATTGCTTGTCGAGCGCCCCAAGCGGCTCGTCGAGCAGCACGAGATCGGGCTCGAACACCAGCGCGCGCGCCAGCGCTACGCGCTGCTGTTGCCCGCCGGACAGTTGCGCGGGCCGCCGCCCGCCGAACCCGCCAAGCTTGACCATGTCGAGCGCCGCATCCACGCGACGCTTGGCCTCGGCCTTGTCCACACCCCGCACCGTCAACGGATAGGCGACGTTCTCGGCCACGCTCATATGCGGAAACAACGCGTAGTTCTGGAACACCACGCCGATGCCGCGTTTATGGGGCGGCAGATGCGTGATGTCGCGCCCGTCAAGCAGGATCGCGCCGGCCGTCGGCACCTCGAAGCCGGCGAGCATCATCAGCGTCGTCGTTTTGCCCGAGCCCGAGGGCCCGAGCAGCGTCAAGACCTCGCCGCGCGCGATATCGAGATCGAGCGACTTCACGACGCAAGACACGCCGTCATAGCTTTTGTCGACTTTGGAAAAGCGGACCAGCGGGTGCGGCTGCATCGTCAGCCCTCCCAATTCTGCAAGGCGGGCGGATAGGCGGTCGCCACGTCGCGCCCCGCCCAATCGCTGGCGGGCAGCGAATCCCAAATCGCGCGGCTGGACGCGGCCACGTCGGCGACGATTTCCGCCTCGTCCGCGACGCGCAGCTTCTTTCCTTCGACGATCGTCCGGCCAGCGACAACGACCGTATCCACCATATCTGGCGTGGCGAGATGCACCAGCGCCCGGATCGGATCGGGATTGGCGCCGAAGGTCAGATTTTGGGTGTCGATCATCACGAAATCGGCGGCGGCGCCCACGGCGATGCGGCCGAGATCGGGCCGGTCGAGCACATCGGCGCCCACGAGATTGGACGCCGCGAAGACGGCGCCGGCGGGAGCAGCTTCGAAATTCTTCTCGACCGTCTTGCACATGATCGCGGCCATCCGCATCTCACCCAGCATGTCGAGCGGATAGGCGTCGGTCGCCAGCGCCACACGCGCCCCGGCTTTGCGGAAACGATCGAAGCTTTCGAATGCGACGCCCCGGCGCGAAAACGCGACCGGCGAGTGTGCGACGGCGGCCCCGCTGCGGCCGATCAACCCGACATCGTCCTCCATCGGGTATCCGACCAAGCTATGCCCCGCGTGATAGACGCAATGCGCCAGCAGCGTGCGCTTGTCGAGCACGCCTTCGTCGGCGAGCAATTGCGCGGGCGTGCGGCCGGTCGCCTGCATCGTTTCGTAGAATTCGCGATGCTGCTCGATGAAGTGGAGCGTGAACGGCACGCCAAGTTTCGCCGCAGCCGCATGGCAGGCCTTGCGCAACGCCGGCGTCGACACGAGATATTCGTCGAGCGCGATCACGCCCGACCACATCCCGCCCGCCTTGCCCTTGCGCGCTTCGATGAAGGCGACGCTGCGCTCCAGCGCCGCCATCCCGGCCTTTTCGTCGTTCTCGCGGTCGAGCTTGCCGGTATTGTCGATCCAATAGCGGCCGCCTGCGATAACCGGCGCCCAGACCAGGCGGATGCCCATTTCCTTCGCGGCGGCGAGCATCGTCTCGCCGTTATCGGCCCCGGCGGGTGCGAAGGCGAGCACGGTCGTCACACCTTGTTTGGCGAGAGCGGCGAAGCCGAAGCGGATCGACGCGCGCGCGTTCTGCTTGGCGAGAAATGCCGGCCCGCCATCGCGCCGCGCGGGCAGGAAATGCAGAAAGCCCGAGCGCACGAAGTCGCGCCGCCCGGCATCCAGCAACAGCCGCGCGCCCTCATGCGCGCCGACATGCGCGTGGGTCGAGATCATGCCGGGAATGACGAGTTTTCCGTTGGCGTCGATCGTGCGAGTCGCCACGCCGTCGAAGTTCTTGCCGACATGGACGATCTTGTCGCCGGCGACGGCCAGAACGCCGTCGCGCAAATAGCGGTGGTTCGTGCCATCGAACGCGACGATCGTCGCGTTGCGCACGACGAGATCGGCTTTAAGCGTCATGTCGCGTTCTCCGTCGCGCGGCGCATCCGTTCGGAACGGCGGCGCAGCGCCTCCATCGCCGCCATCAACAGGACCGAAACGAACAGCAGCACCACGGCGGCGGCGGTGATCGCGGGGCTGATGTTTTCGCTCACGCCGCTGAAGATCTGGCGCGGCAGCGTGCGTAGTTGCGGGCTCGACAGGAAGATCGCGACGACGAGCTCGTCGAAGCTGGTCACGAACGCAAACAGCGCGCCCGAGATCACGCCGGGTGCGATGATCGGCAACGTGACGGTACGGAAGGCATGCCAGGGGGCGGCTCCCAGGCTCGCCGCCGCGCGCGTCAGATTCGGATCGTAACCTTGCAGCGTCGCCGAGACCGTGACGACCACGAACGGCAAGGCCAGTACGGTATGCGCGAGCACCAGACCCAAGAACGTGCCGACGAGTTGCAGCGATGCGAATAGATAGAACGTCGCGACCGCGACGATCACGACCGGCACGGCCAAGGGCGTCACCAGCAGGGCGATCACCGCCCCGCTCCAGCGCGACTTCGCACCATGCAAGCCCACGGCGGCGGCGGTGCCCAGGGCGGTCGCCAGCAGCGTCGTCAACACGCCGATAACGACCGAGTTGCGCAGCGCGTCGGTCCACAACGGATTGGTGAAGAATTCCGCGTACCATTGGGTCGACCAGCCGGGCAGCGGGAAGACCAGCATCTGCCCCGCTGTGAAGGACAGCGGCAGCACGACCAGGACGGGCGCGATCAGGAACACGAACATCGCGATCGTGTAGATCCGGGATGCAGTCCCGGCGACGTGTTGCAGCAGCGTTTTGGAGGCGCCCTGCATCAGCGCACCTTCAAGCGATCGAAGCCGACCAGCTTGCCCAAGATCAAGTAGGTGATCGCGACCAGCAGAAGCAGGAACGCGCCGAGCGCCGAGGCAAGCCCCCAGTTCACCGCCGAATTCGTGAAGTACGAGATGAAGTAGCCGATCATCTGATCGCGCGGACCGCCGACCAGGGCGGGTGTCACGTAGAACCCGACGGCGGAAACAAACACGAGTGTCGCCCCGGCCACCACGCCGGGCATGCTGAGCGGCAGGTAGACGGTAAAGAACACCCGCAGCGGCGAGGCGCCCAAAGACGACGCCGCCCGCAAATGGCTCTGCTGGATACCCTTCATGACGCTGTAAAGCGGCAAAATCATGTAAGGCAGCAGCACATGGACCATGGCGATATAAACGCCGGTCCGGTTGAATACGAGTTGCAGCGGCGTATCCAAGACGCCGAGCCAGATCAGCGCGCGGTTCACCAAACCTTCGTTCTGCAACAGGATGACCCAGGCGGTCGTGCGCACCAAAAGCGACGTCCAGAATGGCACAAGCACGCCGAGCAACATCCAATTCGCCGTGGCCGGAGTGGCGCGCGCCATCGCCGCGGCGATCGGAAAGCCGAGGATCACGCAAAACAGCGTGACGCCGAGACTGACCCACAGCGTCCGGCCGTAGAGATCGATGAAGATCGCCTGATCGCCCGCGACCGGCACGATATCGCCCGCCACATCCCGTTTGCGGTCGAGCGCCGTCAGCAGGAAGAAATCGGTGACCGGCCCGGATTGCTGGCGCAAGACCGCCCAGATTTCGGGATCGGCCCATTTGACGTCGACGGCGATCAGCGCGTCTTTGGCCGACGGCACGTCGGATGCCGGCAGCATGCGTCCCGTGCGCGTCAACGTGCCGCGAAAGCCGGGAAGCGCATAATTCAAGCGCCGCGCGAGGATCGCGAGTTCCGGCGAGCCGCGCAACACCGTCAGATCCGCGACCAGCGCGCGATAGACCGGTTCGGGCGGTAGTTCGCCGTCGTTCCACGTGCCGATCACCGACGCAAGCTTCGGCAAAGCCCGCGGCACGTCGGAATTGTCGACCGCGCGGAACAGAAACAACGCGATCGGCAGCACGAAGACGAGGCACACGAACACCACGCTGGGCGCCATCAGCGCCAGCATAGTGAAACGGTGCCGCCGTTCCGCACGCGCGACGTCGCGGCGAAGGTCGACACCTCCGCCGCGACGCGCCGTCTCGGTGCTTGCGATCGCGTTCACGCGTTATTGCGCCACGAACGTCGCAAAACGTTGGCGGATCGCATCGCCGTTATCGAGCCAGAAATTGATGTAGGTCGAACCGCCTTGCATCATGCCGCGATCGAGATACTGGCCCGGCAGATCGGCGCGCTTGGCTTCCGACAGCAGCGGATAGGTGTCCGCATTCGCCGGCGGCAAGCCCATGATGTCGGCATAGCGCGCCATCGCGGGGGTCGACAGATTGTATTGGATCAGCTTGATCGCATCGTCTTTACGCGGCGTGCCCTTCATGACGCCCAGATAGATGATGGCGTTCACGTAGCCGGCTGGCCAGACGATTTTGAGGTTGCGCTTGTTGGTCGCGTTGGCCGCCAGCACGCGGCCCTGCCAACCATAGCCCATCGTCACTTCGCCGGTCAGGATCAGCTGCATGGATTCGTCGCCGCTGCGCCACCATTTCACGTGCGGCTTGATTTCGCCGAGCTTGCGGAAGGCGCGATCCACGCCGCCGGGCGCCGTCAGCACCTTGGGCACGTCGGGCGGCGCCACGCCGTCGGCGATCAGCGCCACTTCCAGCATCTGATCGGGCTGATACAGCATCCCGCGCTTGCCGGGGAATTTCTCGACGTTCCAGAAATCCTGCCAGCTGGTCGGCGCCTGATCGCCCTTCAGCTTGTCGGAATCGTAGGCGAGCACGCCCGGCGAGATGAGATACGGCGCGCCGCAAGCGCCGAACCCGCCGACCGCTTCGAACGGCTTCGCGGGGATGTATTGCTTCCAGTCGATCTTCTCGAGCAGACCTTCTTCGCACCCCGCCGCTTCGTTGATGGGGTTGAGGCTGACGATGTCCCAGATCAGATTCTTGGTTTCGATCTGGGAGCGCAGCCGCGCAAGCTCCTGATTGTAGGTATCCACGACGACGCGAATGCCCGTCTCGCGCGTGAACGGCTCGAACACGGCGACGCGCTGCGCTTCGGCGGGCGCGCCGCCCTGGTTGACGAGGGTGACTTGGCGTTGCTGGGCGACCGCCGGACCGGCGGCCACGAGGGCGGCCAGCACGCCGAGTGCCGCGAGGGGAAATGGCATCGTCGGGATCCTTTCGGGGTTGGAGCGACTTATTGCGCGGCGAACTGGATGAAGCGCTGCAACAGCGCGTCGCCGTTGTTGAGCCAGAAATCGAGATACAGCGATCCCGATTGCAGCGAGGCGAGATGCAGATGGCCGCTGGGCAGCGTCGAACGTTCGAGTTCGGTCATTAGCGGATAGGCCTTGGCGTTCGCCGGCGCATAGTCGATCGCGCGCGCGAAATTGGCCTGTTGCGGCGGGGCCGAGGTGAATTTGATGAACTCGATCGCGATATCCTTCTTGGGCGTGCCCTTCATGATCGCGATCATCTGGCTGCCCGAGACGTGGCCGGCACCGAACTCGATCTTCAGATTGCGCTTGTTCGTCCGGTTGGCGGTGGACACGCGGCCATTCCAAGCGAAAGTCATCACGACGTCGCCGTTCAGGATGTTCTGCATCGACTCGTCGCCGCTCTTCCACCAGCGGATATGCGGCTTCAACTCGGCGAGCTTGCGGAAGGCGCGCTCGACCCCGCCGGGTGCCGCCAGCACCTTCATCGCGTCAGCGGGCGCCACGCCATCGGCCATCAGCGCCACTTCCATCGTCTGCTCGGCGCGATAGAGAAGACCGCGCTTGCCCGGGAATTTCTGCACGTCCCAGAAATCCTGCCAGGTCTTCGGACCCGTGCCGTTCGGGAACTTGTCGCCATCATAGACAAGGCCGCCCGACACGAAATTGTTCGGGATGCCGCATTTGCCGAAACCGCCCACGCCCTCGAAATCCTTCGGGTCGAGGATCTTCGACCAATCGATTTGCTCGAGCAGGCCTTCCTCGCATGCCGTCGCTTCGTTGATCGCGGTGACGCTGACGACGTCCCAGGTGAGGTTCTTCGTTTCGACCTGCGAACGCAGCCGCGCCAATTCCTGGTTGAAGCTGTCGTCGATCACCTGACGGCCGGTCGCGGCCGTCCACGGCTTGTAATAGGCCTCGCGGAAACCCACGCCGGCCGCCCCGCCGTTATTGGCGACGGTCAGCGTGGTCGATTGCTGGGCCTGCGCCTGCGGCAGGGCGAGCAGAAATCCGGCAAGCAAACCGGCGCCGAGAACGGAACGAAGCGACATGGTCGAACCCCCTTGAACGAGATTGGTCGGAATTTGTTGCAGCAAAGATCGGGCCGCACCGGAACCAACCCCGACCGGTTGCGGCCCGGCACGTGCAAGTTCACTCGCCGATGTCGATAAAATCGATAACATTCCCTGAAGCTGACGAAAGTATGCCTGGAATTTACGCCAATGGCAGGGCAAAGTGCATCCGACCATTGCAGAATTGGTTGCTAAAATGGGCGTGACAATTGAAACCGGCACGGCACTGACGGATTCCATCGAAAAGGCGATCGACAAGATCGTCGAGGCCGCCAAGGCCAATCCCGATCAACCGCTGCCGACCGAACGCAATCTGAGCGAAAGCCTGGGCGTCACGCGCCATGCGGTGCGCAAGGCGCTCGACCGGTTGGAAAGCGAGGGCCGCATCTGGCGCCATGTCGGGCGGGGCACGTTCGCCGGCCCCCGCCCCGCCGCCGATCCGCTCGATCCGCGCTCGATCGCGCGCCACACCACGCCCAAAGAGATCGCCGAAGCGCGGCGCATTCTGGAGCCGCAACTCGCCGCCGCCGCCGCGCTGCGCGCCACACCCGCCCAGATCGACGCGATCGAGGATGCGTTGCGCCGCTGCGCCACCGCGCGCAGCGTCGACGTCTACGAGGTCGCCGACGAAGCCTTCCACCGCGCGATCGCCGTCGCCTCGGGCAGCACGCTGCTGCTCAGCCTGTTCGAAACGATCAACGTCGCGCGGCGCGAAATCGCCTGGGGCGCCATGCGCAACTCGGCGTTGAAGCCCGAACGGCGCGACAAATTCACCGGCGAGCACGAGCCGATCGTGCGTGCCATACGCGCACGCGACGGCGAAGCGGCGTGGAACGCGATGCTCGCGCATATGGAAACGATCAAGGATATCTACGACGAGATCGACCGCGCGAAGCTCGCGGGCCGCAATCTCATCGCGCTTTAATGGGGGCCGAAGTGCAGCAGGAACACGCCGATTTGGTCGTGACGGGACGTATCGTCACGATGGACATGCAACGCCGCGTGCTCGACGACGGCGCCATCGCCGTGAAGAACGGCGCGATCGTCGCGATGGGGACGGCCGCCGACATCGCCAAGCGCTATACCGCCGCCCGCTCGCTGGGCGGCCCCGCTGCCATCGTTCTGCCGGGTTTCATCGAAGGTCATACGCATTGCACGCAATGCTTCGTGCGCTCGCTGACCAGCAACGAGTTGCCGATGATCCCGCGCATCTATTCGCCCGCCCAGCGTTCGCTGGATGCCGAACAAGCGGGCGTCACCGTCAAGCTGATCGCGGCGCAGTTGCTGCGCGCCGGCGTGACGACGATGTGCGAAGGCACGCTCAACCCCGCGCACGAACCTGCGATCGTGCAAGCGATCGAGGAAACCGGGATTCGTTGCGCCCTGGCGCGCGGCGCCCCCGATCAGGATTTCCATCACGCCGCCCTTTACGAGCAACTGCGCAACAAATCCTGGCTTAGAAAGCGCCCCGGCGAGGCGGAAGCCGATCTCGCCCATACCGAGGATTTCCTGTGCCGCTATCCCGCGCGCGGCAAGGGTTTGATCCGGGGCGCCGTCAACGCCTCCGCCCTGCTCGGTTTCTCCGAAACCTATTTCCGCGAAGGTGCAGCGATCGCGCGCAAGAACGACGCGACCTTGCAGGTCCATGTCGGCCGCGACCGCGAGGAAGTCGAGTTCTGCCTGTCGATCTGGGGCCGCCGGCCGATCGAACGCCTCGCCGATCTGGGCGTGATCGACGAACACCTTGTCGCGGTCCATGCGGTGCTGGCGAGCGAACGCGAGATCGAGTTGCTCGCCGAGGGCAAGGCCGCGCTCGCGCATTCGCCGGTTGAATGTGTCGCCAATATGAATGCGATCCCCAATCTGCCGCGCTTCCGGTCGCGCGGCATCCGCGTAACGCTGGGATGCGACAACCAAGGCAACGATATGTTCGTCGCCATGCGCGCGGCTTGGCTGATCCACGGCGCCAAGTTCGGCGTGGGTGCCTACGATCCCGAATTCCTCACCGCCGGCGAATTGCTGGCCATGGCGACGATCGAAGGCGCGCAGGCGCTGCGCCTCGACGATCTGACGGGTTCGCTCGAAACCGGCAAAGCGGCGGATATCGTCGTGCTCGACGGCAATGCGCCGCATTTGCTGGCGATGCAGAATCTGCCGTCGGAGATCGTGCGCTTCGCCACGCGCGGCGAGGTGCTGCAAACCATCGTCGCGGGTCGCGTGCTCTACGATCGCGGCGAGCTCACCACGATCGATCTGCCGGCGATCGCGGCGCAAGCGCGCAAGGGGGCGGATTACGTGCGCGGTGTCGTCGGCGAACGGCGTTACAAGCCGCTGCCCAGCTTTTGACGCGACGCGCGGTTCGAAGCGGAGTTTTCTGGGGTCAATCCGCGCGTCGATCTGACGCACACGGATGCCGCTAAGATTTTCGCGGCGATGCCGTCCGATCTCGCTCTTGCATGACCGCGACTTCCGCGAACCGCGTGGACGGCTAGGTTCGATCGCGCACGCGCCATTCGACGTCTATGGGAAACGTTGCGTCCGACGATTCAGACGGTAGACTGCAAAAGCGACTTTTCGAAGGTATCGTCGGGCGCATGTTCATTTGCGAAAAACGGCCCGCGCGGGGTTCGCGCGGCATGGCCGTCACCAACCATCCGCTGGCCTCGGCCGCGGCGGCGGAAGTTCTTCTCGAAGGCGGCAACGCCATCGACGCGGCGGTGACGGCGTTCTTCGCGCTATCGGTCGTCGAGCCGATGATGGTCGGCCCGCTGGGCGGCGGGGTTGCGCATATCCGCTTGGCGGACGGCCGTCACACGATCATCGACGCGCTGGGCACGGCGCCGCGCAAGGCGCGCGCGGATATGTACAAGCCGGTATCGACCGAGTTGGCGCGCCGGCGCGAGGTCGAAGGCCGCGTCAACGAATTCGGACCGCTGGCTTGCGCCGTTCCGGGGGCGCTGGCCGGCTGGTGCCTAGCGTTGGAGCGCTACGGCACGATTTCGCTCGCGCGCGCGGTCGAACCGGCGATCCGCTACGCGGCACGCGGCTTCGCCGCGACCGATTATCTGGTCGACTGCGTTACCGACACGGCCAAGGATTTGGCGCGCGACGGCGAACTCGCCGCGACGTTTCTGCCGGGCGGGAAACCCTTGGCCAAGGGAACACGCGTCATGCGCTCCGAAACGGCCGAGAGCCTGCGCCTGATCGCCGAGATGGGGCCGCGCGCCCTTTACGGCGGCCCGATCGGCGAAAAGCTCGTCGCCTATATGGCCAAGAACGGCGGCTTGATCGACGAAGGCGATCTTGCCGCCTACAAGCCCGTCGAGCGCGAGCCGGTGCGCGGCAATTATCGCGGCGTCGAGATCGTGGGGGCGCCGCCGCCCTCGTCGGCCGGTGTGCATATCGCGCAGATGCTCAATCTGCTCGAAGGCTACGACATGAAGGCACTCGGCTTCGCCTCGCCCGACGCCACGCATCTTCTGGCCGAGGTCATGCGCATCGCCTTCGCCGACCGGGCCGTGGCGACCGCCGATCCCGCCTTCGTCGACGTGCCCGTCGCGCGCATCATATCGAAGGAGTACGCGGCCGAGCGGCGCGCGAAGATCCGTATGGATCTTACGCAAGACTGGGGGCCGGGCCTTGCGTCGGGCGAGAAAGCCTGCACGACGCATGTCAGCGTCGCCGACGCGTTCGGCAACGTCGTCGCCTCGACGCAAACGCTGAACGGCGTGTTCGGCGCTTGCGTGGCAATTCCGGGCACGGGCCTGATCGCCAACGACTACATGCATAATTTCGACCCGCATCCGGGTAACGCGCTGTCGATCGCGCCGGGCAAGCGCGTCTATACGTCGATGGCGCCGACCATCGCGATCCGCGACGGCAAACCGATCTTCGCGCTGGGCTTGCCGGGGGCGCTGCGTATCTTCCCGTCGGCGATGCAGGCGATCGTCAACATGGTCGATCACAGCATGTCGCCGCAGGAAGCGGCCGAAGCACCGCGCGTGTGGACCGAAGGCGGCGTGCTGGAACTCGAACCCGGCATCCCGGAAGCGACGGCGCAAGCGCTGGCCGCGCGCGGCCACAAAATCCAGCGCGTGAAGCGCGTGGCCGGCGGTATGGGCATCGTCGCGTTCGAGCCCGACGGCACGATGACCGGGGCCGCCTGCTGGCGCGCCGACGGTACGCCCGTCGGAATTTCCGGCGGCCTCGCGCGGCCGGGTGTGCGCTTTACAGTCTGAGGGAACATGGAAAAGATTTTGATCGTCGACGTGATGGCCGAGAAACGCCTGAATGCGTTGCGTGCGTTGCTGCCGCCCGGGTTCGAAATCGACGCCGCGAAAGCGCGCGACGACGAGGCCGTGAAGGCGGCGATCGTCGACGCGGATTACGCGATCGCCGGTCAGCGCGGCGTCTCGGGCGATATTCTGCGCGCGGCGAAGAAGCTCAAGGTTCTGCACAAATGGGGCGTGGGCGTCGACAATCTGGACATCGACACCGCGCGTGAATTGGGCATTCGCGTCGCGCGCACGCCGGGCAGCAACGCGGGCGCCGTCGCCGAACTGGCGATCGGCCTGATGATCTCGACCGGACGCCAGATCGCCTATGGCCATGCGGAAATGCAAAAAGGAGAATGGCGCGGCGGCCGCTTGCCGCGCGAGAATTTCATGCTGTCGAAGAAGACCGTCGGTATCGTCGGGTTCGGGGCGATCGGGCAGATGCTGGCGCGCCGCCTGGCGGGCTTCGAATGCGAGATCCTGTATTTCCAGCGCAATCGCGCCGACGCGAAGATCGAGGCAGAATTGCGCGCGCGTCATGTGCCGCTTGCCGAGCTTCTCGCCTGCGCCGACTATGTCAGCCTGCATTGCCCGCTGACGCCCGAAACGGCGAACATGATCAACGCCAAATCGCTCGCGTCGATGAAGCGCACGGCGATCTTGATCAACCTCGCGCGCGGTGGCGTGGTCGCCGAAGACGATCTGATCGCGGCGTTGCGCGGCGGCGTCATCCACGCCGCGGCGATGGACGTTTTCGAAATCGAGCCACTGCCCGCCGACAGCAAGCTGATCGGTCTCGACAATCTGGTGCTGACGCCACATCTGGGCGCCATCGCGGCGGAGCTGTTCGAACCGACGGTCCGCCGGATGTTCGCCAATTTCGTCGCGGTGTCGAAGGGCGGCGCGCCCGCCCCCGGCGACACCGTCGTTTAGGCTTTCGCGGCCGCTTCCAGCGCCGCCAGAACCTTCGCCGACGCGCCCGAAAGCTCGCCGAGCTTGGCGCCCGCGGCGACTTTTTTCTGGTTGCCTTCGCCGCGCTCCTGTCGCGCGAGTGCGGCCCGCGCCACGGCTTCGGCCTCGCCCGGCGGCAGCACCAGCACGCCGGAATCGTCGGCGAGGATCGCATCGCCCGGCATGACGACGGCACCGCCGCAAGCGATCGGCTTGTTCAGCATGCCGCCCAGATCGTAGAGCCGCGTCGTGATCGGTGCCAAGCCCCGGCACCACATCGGAAAATCAGAGGCTTCGATTTCCTCGCGATCGGTGCAAGGCCCATCGACCACGCCGGCCGCAGCCCCCGCCGCCTTCGCCGCAACGGTGACGCCCCCGCCCCAGCACGCATGTCGGTCGTCGCCGAGCCGGTCGACGACCAAAACATCGCCCGGGCGCAGCAAGCCCAACGCGTGATGCAGCAGCGTCGAATCAGGGCCCGGAATGGCAAGCGTGACCGCCGTGCCCGCGACGCGCCGCCCCGCCAGCACGGGCTGCACCGCCCGGTCGACGAAACCCCAATGCCGCCAATGGCCGACGGTGGCCGTCTCCACCCCGCGCAGCAGCGCCAGCACCTCGCCCGAGACTTGGGGCGGCATTTTCTCGACGACGTATTCGGGCATGTTCTTCTCCTATCGGCCGACGGCGCGCGTCAGCCCGGCCAAGCGTTCGACGACGATCGCGATGACGATGGTGCCGACGACGAGAATCGCGGACAGCGCCGCGATCATCGGGTCGGTCCGGCCTTCGACATAGCGCACCATTTCGACCGGCAGCGTCGAGGCGCGCGGGCCTGAAACGAACAGCGAGATGACGGTCTCGTCGAAGGACAAAAGGAAAGACAGCGCTGCCGACGCCAGCGCGCCCGGGGCGGCGAGCGGCAACGTCACGCGCAAGAACACCCGCCAGGGCGGCGCGCCGAGCGTCGCGGCGGCGGCTTCGACGTCGTCGGGCAAGGTCAAGAATGTTGTTGCCATCATCCGCACGACGAAAGGCAGCGCAACGACGAGATGTGCGAGCACGAGCCCCGGCAATGTCGCGACCAAACCCCAAGGCTGTAACGCGAGCAACAACGCGAGGCCGAGCACGAGCGTGGGCAACAGCAGCGGCGCCAAGAAGAACGTCTTGATCGCCTCGCGGCCCGGAAAACTTCCCTTGGCGAGCGCGAGCGCTGCGGGAATGCCGAGGATCAGCGACAGCGCCGAGACGCAAGCCGCGACGATCAAGCTCAGTTTCAAGCCCGACATCAGCGCCGGGTGCGAGAACAAACGCTCGTACCAGCGCAGCGACCAGCCGCTGGGCGGGAATACGACGAAGGAATCGGCCGAGAACGAAATCACCATCACGATGATTGCCGGGGCGAACAGCAGAACGATCACCGCACCGGCCGTGACGCTCAAAAGCCGTCCCGCCCCCACGCCGGTCGTCATGCTTGCCTCCGCGACATCGCGCTATAAGCGGCGAGGAACAGCAAAAGCAGGACGAGCGTATAGAGTGCGAGCGCCGAGGCGAGCGGCCAATTCACGCTGGTGATCGACAGCTCGTAGATTTCCGTCGCCAGCACGAAAACGCGCCCGCCGCCCAATAGCTTGGGCGTGATATAGGCCGACATCGCCAGCACGAAGCACAGCAGCCAGCCCAGCGCCACGGCCGGCAGGCTCAACGGCAGCGTCACCCGCAAGAAGCGCCGCCACGGCGGCGCGCCGAGACTGGCGGCCGCTTCCTCCAACGAACGATCGAGCCGACCGAACCCGGCGACGAGCGCCAGGATCATGTAGGGCATCAGACTTTCGGTCAGGCCGATCGTCACGCCGGTCCAGTTATAAACGAGGCGCACGGGTTGCGACGTAAGGCCGATACCCTGCAAGGCCGCGTTCACCAAGCCGCGATCGCCCAGAATGGCGAGCCAGCCGAAGATGCGCACGACCCCGTTGACGAGCATGGGCGCGATCGCGAGGGCCGCGATCACGCCGCGCCAGCGCGATTGCGTGCGGAACAGGAACAGCGCCAGCGGATAGGCGAAAATCAACGCCGCCGTCGACGACACGACGGAAAGCTGGATCGAATTCCAGGTCAGTTCGAAGATGAACGGATCGGCGAACAGCTCGCGCCAGGTCTTTGACGACAAGGCCGGAATCATCGCGCCGGTCGGCCCGGTTTCGTTGAAGGACATCCGGCCCAGCCCGTACATCGGCCAGACATAGATCGCCGCGAGCAGGATGACGCCCGGAACGGTCAGCAGGACAAGGCGGGCTCCGCTTTTCATACGCTTTCGCGGACGAAAACATGGCCCGCATCGGGCGTCCAAGACAGCACGATGTCGGCACCATCGGGCGGCGCCGTATCGCCGGGCGGCAATTCGGCGACGATGCGTCCGGCCTTGGTATCGACCAGCACTTCCGAGCGGTCGCCGACGAAAACAGAATGCGCGACCTTGCCGGCAAGCCGGTTGAACGCATCGGACGCCGGCGCGCCCGCCGGCCCCAAGCGCAAATGCTGCGGCCGGATATGCAGATCGATCGCCCCGCCCGGATCGCGCGCCAGACGCAACGGCGCGCCGTCGAGCACGGGACGTCCGCCGGAATCGCGCGACAGCGCCAATTCGTTGCTGCGCCCGACGAAACCGGCGACGAAGCGCGTGGCCGGTGAGTCGTAAATCTCGCGCGCCGTGCCGATCTGTTCGATGCGGCCGCGATGCATGACCGCGATCCGGTCGCACATCGTCAGCGCTTCCGTCTGATCGTGGGTCACGAACAGCGTCGTGATGTCCAGACGCCGCTGGATATCGCGGATCTCGTGCCGCATCGACTCGCGCAGCCGCGCGTCAAGATTGGATAGTGATTCGTCGAGCAGCAGCACTTGCGGACGCAGAATCAGCGCGCGGGCAAGCGCCACACGCTGCTGCTGGCCGCCCGACAATTCGCGCGGCCGGCGCGTTTCGAGACCTTCCAGCCGCACGAGCGACAAGGCCTCGCGCACGCGCGCGGCTTTCTCGCTCCGCGCTACGCCGCGCTCGTCCAAGCCGAACGCCACATTCGCCGCGACATCGAGATGCGGGAACAGCGCGTAGGATTGGAAGACGTAGCCCATATCGCGCTTATGCGCGGGCGCTTGCGTCAGATCGGCGCCGCCGACCGACACCGATCCCGCATCCGGCGCGATCAGCCCCGCGACCATGCGCAACGTCGTCGTCTTGCCGCAACCCGAAGGCCCGAGCAAAGCCACGGACTCGCCCTTCGCGAGCGAGAGATCGAGACCGTCGACGGCGACGCTGCGGCCGTAGCGCTTCGCCAGGCCGGTCAGAACGAGATGCGACATTCCCCGCGGCCGGGATCAGCGGCCGGCGGCGGCGACGATCTCGCGGCGCCAGCGGTTGTTCCACATATCGCGCACTTTGACAATCTCGACCCAATCGACCGGGATCATGCGCGCGCGGTTCTCGGGGCTTACCGCCGTGCGTGCGATCGCCTTGGGATCGATCTTGGGCGCCGCCGCCGCGTTGGTCGGTGCGTAGAACATGCGTTCGGTGAACGCCTTCTGCGCTTCCTGCGACAGCGCATAATTGGCGAAGGCCACCGCCGCCGCGCGGTTCTTCGACCCCTTCACGACGTTGATCGTGTTGATCTGGAAGACCGAGCCTTCCGGCGGCAGCAATACGCCCAAGCGGCCGTTGGTCTCGTCCGAATAAAGCTGTGCGCGCGCGTTCCAGCCGGTCGCGACGCGCACGACGCCGTTGAGGATGAGCGAGTAACCGTCGGGGTTGGGCTCGAAGGTCTGGACGGACGGCGCCAGCGTCTTCAGCTTGGCGATCGCTTTGTCGATCGATTGCGTGTGGCTGCCGCCTTCCATCTTCTCGACCATCGCGGTGAGCGCCAAGCCCTGGATATTGGGCGGTGCCGACAGCGCGATCAGACCCTTCAGGTCCGGGCGCCACAAATCGGCAAGCTTCGAGATCTCGGGCTTGAGATTCTGCTTGTCGTAGACGATGACCAGATTGTCGAACGTAACGGCCGGACCGAACTTGTTCATGCCGACGGCGCGCGCTTCGGGATACAGTTCCGCCAGCGAGGGCGCTTCGGCCGGCGAGATTTCAGCGAACAAGCCTTCGAGATTGGCGATATGTGAGGTCGTGACGTCCATCAGAACGACGTCGACCTGCGGATCGGCGGCCTGCGCACGGACGGTCCCGAGCATCTGCGCCGACGTACCGCCCGGCACGTAGTTCACGCGCACGCCGGGGAAGCGCTGCAGGAAGGGCTCGACGACGGTCTTGGTGTAGTTGTCCTGGAAAATACCCGCATAGGCGACCAGCGTGATGGCGCCTTCGACCCGCGATTGTGCGTTGGCGCCGCGCAAGGCGGGTGCAGCCAGCAGACCCGCCAGCAAAGGACGACGTGCGATCTTCATCATGTGAGCCCCCTATTCGTTCCAGGAAGCTTCGCGCCGCAAGAAGGGACGAGTCAAGCGAGAGTCCGGTGTTCGGAGAAATGTATGAGCCTTGGTGAGCAAAATTTTACCGAGTTTCAAATCGCCCGGCGGGCCGACGGAATTCCGACGCTCGAAACTTGCGCCGTCGCGGCCGCCGCGCCGGTATTCGTCACGATGATGGATTGCATCGTCATGGGAAAGCGCCTTAGGCTGAGGACAAATCACGCACGGGGTCACAGGGGATCACAATGAAGCCGTTGGATTTAACGCGCCGTACCTTCATCGCTTCCGCCCTTGTCGCCGGGGCGGCCCCCGGTTTGGCGCGCGCGCAGGCGCGTCCCGGATTTTTGCGCTACGGCCTTTCTGCTTGGCCGCCCAATCTTCAGCCTTGGGTTTCGGTCGGCGCGTCGGCCGGAACGGTCAAGCTGCTGATCCATCGCAGTCTCGTTTCGTTCGGCCCGAATGCCCAGTTGCAGGGCGAGCTTGCGGAATCATGGTCGCTCGACCCGTCGGGCGCTTGGGTCTTCAAGCTGCGCCCGAATTGCTTTTTTCATAACGGCGAGCCGGTCACCGCCGAGGATATTAAGTGGACGATCGAACAGATCGCCGCCGAAAACTCGACGGCGTTCATGCGCGCGCAGTTCCAGTCGATCGTCAAAATCGAGATTCCCGATCCACGCACGATTCGCCTGGTCACCCGCGAGCCGTTGGCGACGCTGCCGAGTTGGTTCGCCAACTACAATGTTCACGTCGTGTGGCGCAAATCGGAAGCCAACAATCCGATCGGCGCGGGGCCGTTCCGCCTCGACGCGCAAGAGCGCGGCACCGCGCTTGAGCTGAAGGCGTTCGAGAGATTCTACAAACCCGGTCATCCGAAACTGCGCGGCATCCGTTTCGTCGTCTATGCGGATGAAAATTTGCGAATGGCGGCGCTGCAAGCGGGCGACGTCGATATGATCGAGTATGTGCCCTGGCAATCGATGGCCGCGGTGGAAAGCGATCCGCGCCTGAAGCTCGATACGCAGTACGGGCCTTTCATGGACGTTCTGTTCAACGGCACGAAGCCGCCCTTCAACGATCCGCGCGTGCGCCGCGCGGTCGCGCATGCGGTGAAGCGCGAGGATATCGTGCAAGCCGCGTTCTTCGGTCGCGGCAAACCGCTGGAAGGCGTGCCGATCGTCGAGGACACGCCGTGGTTCGACCCCGCGCTGGCGCGCGGCTGGGCCTACGACCCCGACCGCGCGCGGCAATTGCTGGCCGCGGCCGGCTATTCGAACGGGTTCCAGACCACGCTGCTGTCGACCGCGCAATTCGGCATGCACAAGGATACCGCCGAGATCGTGCAGCAATATCTGGCGCGCATCGGCATCCAGGCCGAATTGAAACTTCCCGATTGGTCGACCCGGGTCAATCTCGGTATCCGCGGCCAGTACGACATCGCCATCCACGGCGTGTCGGCCGACAACAACGATCCCGACGGGTTGACAGTCGTGATGGATACGTCGCTGTCGGCGGCGCATGGGCGGTCGTTCGGCGTCCAAGCGCCGCGCACCGTCGAACTGCTCGCGCGCGGCCGCGCCGAATTCAACCAAGCCGCTCGCGTGGCGATCTATAAGGACATGCAGCGCGCGGCGCTGGAGGAAGTGCCGCTGGTCGGCCTCGCATGGCGCGCCCAAGGCTACGGGATGGATCGCCGGACGACGGGCTTCGTCAATCTTCCCGGCGCGCTGTCAACGTCATCGGGTGGCATGCTCGAGTACACGAGCTTCGGCTAAGGGCGATGATCTGGTATTTGCGGCGCGTCGCGATATCGCTGCTGCTGTTGCTGTCGATCGCGGCGATCGTTTTCTTCGCGTTGCACGCTATTCCTGGCGACCCGGCGGAGGTTCTGTTGTCGACCGGCGGCGTGTCGCCCGACGCGGCGACCGTCGCCGCTTTGCGCACCAAGCTCGGGCTCGACAAGCCGATCCTCGAACAATTCGCGACCTTCCTTTTCGCCGCCGCGCGCGGAGATTTCGGCACGTCACTGGTCGACGACTATCCGGTGATCGACGAAATCGCGTTGCGGCTGCCGCGCACCCTTGAACTCGTCTTCGCAGGCGCGTTGCTTGCCGTGGCGATCGGCTTGCCGGCCGGCGTGGCCGCCGCCATGGGGCGTGACGGCATTTTCGACCGCGTCGCGTCGGGCGCCGCGGCACTGCTGTTGGCCGTCCCCGTTTTCGTGGTCGGCACATTGCTGGTGTTGCTGTTCGCGCAAGTCTTGCGCTGGATGCCGGCGGGCGGCTACGTCGCCTTCGACCGCGATCCGGCGCGTCATATGCTCCTGTTGACCCTGCCGGCGATCGCCGTCGCCAAGGGGCTCGCGGCGACCGTCTTCCGGATGGCGCGCGCGGCCACGCTCGACGCTTTGTCACGCGACCATGTCCGCACGGCCCGCGCCAAGGGTCTTTCGCCGATGCGCGTTCTCCTGCGCCATGTCGTGCGCAACGCGCTGAGCCCCGTGGTGACCGTGCTGGGCCTCCAGATGGGCACGCTGCTGGGCGGCACCGTGCTCGTGGAATACGTGTTCAATTGGCCGGGCCTGTCGACGCCGTTGCTGCGCGCGGTCGAAGGGCGCGACTACCCGATGGTGGTCGGCATCGTGCTGACCGTCTCGGCGCTTTTCTTGCTTATCAATCTCATCATGGACGCGATCTACGCCTTGCTCGATCCGCGCGCGCGTTCGGCATGAAACGGATCGCCTTTCCCGCCGCGTTCGTCGCGGCGCTTGTGCTGACGGCGCTCGCGGCCCCCCTGCTCGACCTTCCCGATCCGATCCGCCAAGACATCGCGAACCGGCTTGCCGGCGCCATGGCGGGATCGCCGTTGGGCCGCGACGAATTTGGCCGCGACGTGCTCGCGCGCTTGATTTGGGGCGCGCGCGCGTCGCTCGGCGTCGCCTTCGCATCGGCCGCGTTGGCGTGCCTGGTCGGCGTTACGCTCGGGCTGATCGGCGGCTGGATGCGCGGCCTGGGCGAAATCCTGACGCTACGGCTTGTCGATATCGTGCTGTGCTTTCCGCCCATCTTGCTCGCCCTGCTCGTCGTCACCTTGTTGGGGCCCGGTGCGGGCACGTTGATCCTCGTCCTCGCGGTTCTTTACGCGCCGGGTTTCGCGCGCCTGACCTATGGCGAAGTTCTGTCGGTTCGCGCGACGGACTATGTCGAAGCGGTGCGCGCGCTTGGCGCATCGACGCCGCGCATTCTAACCCGCACGGTGCTGCCCAATATCGCCGGCCCGATCCTGGTGCAGTTCTCGCTGGCCGTCGCCGCGGCGGTCGTCGTCGAGAGCGGCTTGTCGTTCCTGGGGCTCGGCGTCGTGCCGCCGACGCCGTCCTGGGGATTGATGATCCGCGGCGGACGCACGACGATGGCGCAAGCGCCGCTGCTGCTGCTTTGGCCGTGTCTCGCGTTGACGCTGACCATTCTGGCGATGAACCTGCTATGCGACGCGCTGCGCGACGCTGTCGATCCGCGCGCGCGCGCCGGCGGCGGCCGGCGGCGAATCGTCGACCGGGTCCTGCCGGGATTGTTTCCGGCGCCGCGGCCAGCGGCGCCCGGACTTGCGATTTCGCATTTGAGCGTCGAGATCGACACACCCAAAGGAACGATCCGTCCCGTCGACGACGTTTCGTTGTCGGTGGCGTCGGGCGAGACGCTTGCGGTCGTCGGCGAAAGCGGCTCGGGCAAAACCCTGACCGCGCTGGCGACGATGGGCCTGCTCGATCCTTCCGTGCGCGTCGTCGCGGGCCAAGTGCTGTTCGAAGGCCGCGATCTGCTGACCTTAGACGAACGCGATTTGCGCGCGTTGCGCGGCAAGCGGATCGCGATGATTTTTCAAGATCCGATGACGGCGCTCAATCCGGTTATGCGCGTCGGCGATCAGATCGTCGAAGCGATCCGCGCGCATAGTGCGGCCGGCGCGCGCGCGGCGACGGACCGGGCGCTCGAATTGTTCCGCCGCGTCGGGATCGCCGACCCGGAGAAGCGCTTGCGCGTCTATCCGCATGAAATGTCCGGCGGCATGCGTCAGCGGGCGATGATCGCGATGGCGCTCGCCAACAATCCGGTCCTGCTCGTCGCCGACGAGCCGACGACCGCGCTGGATGCGACCGTTCAGGCGCAAATCCTCGATCTTCTCGCCGACCTTCGGCGCGACACCGGGGCGGCATTGATCTTCATCACCCACAGCCTGGCGGTCGTGGCGGAAATCGCCGACCAGGTCGTCGTGATGTATGCGGGGCAGATCGTCGAAAGCGGGCCCGTCGCCGCCGTTTTCGCCACACCCCGCCATCCATATACGGCCGCGTTGCTCGCCGCTTCGCCCGATTCGAACGATCCCTCGGCCGGAATCCCGGGAACCGTACCGGCCTTGCATGCATTGCCGCCCGGTTGCCGCTTCGCCCCGCGCTGCGCGCACGCGACCGATGCTTGCGCGACGCCGCCCGTTCTCGAAGTGCTGGAAGACGGACGCGAAAGCCGGTGCGTGCGCCGACGGGAGATTTTCGGATGAGCGCGCTCGTCGAACTCGAAGGCGTGTCGAAATCTTTCGGCGGCGAAGGCTGGTTCGATCGCACCAAGCCCGTGCAGGCGTTGCGCGGCGTGGATATGCGGATCGCGCGGGGCGAGGCGCTTGGCGTCGTCGGCGAGTCCGGTTCGGGCAAAAGCACGCTCGGCCGCGTGGCGCTCGGCCTGCTCGAACCCAATGCGGGCCAGGTGCGGTTCGACGGCGCAAGCGTCGGCGGCGCGTCGCCCGCGCGCTGGCGGGCGTTGCGCCGCCGGATGCAGATCGTGTTCCAGGATCCGTTCGGCAGTTTGGATCCGCGCCGGCGCGTGGGCGCGCAGATCGCCGACGGGTTGGCGATCCACGACATCGTCCCCGCCCCCGCGCGCGCGGCGAAAGTCGCCGAATTGCTGGGGCTGGTCGGTTTGCCGCCCGAGCATGGCGACCGTTTTCCGCACGAATTCTCCGGCGGGCAGCGTCAACGCATCGGGATCGCGCGCGCACTCGCCACCGGCCCGGATTTTTTGGTGGCCGACGAGCCGGTCAGCGCGCTCGACGTGTCGATCCAAGCGCAAATCGTCGGCTTGCTCGCCAAGCTGCGCGCGGAGCTGGGGCTCGCGATGATGTTCGTGAGCCACGATCTGCGGGTCGTGCGCCGCCTTTGCGACCGGGTGCAGGTCCTCTATCTCGGCCGCACGATGGAAGAAGGCCCGGCGGCGCGCGTGTTCGAAGCGCCCGCCCATCCCTACACCCGTGCGTTGCTCGCGGCGGCACCCCGTCTGGACGGCCCGCGCCGCGCGAAGCTGCTGCTGCGCGGCGATCCGCCGAGCCCGTCGAGCCCGCCATCGGGCTGCGTTTTCCGCACCCGCTGCGCCCACGCGACGGCGGAATGCGCCGCCGCCGTTCCGGCGCTACGCGAAATCTCCGCCGGCCACAAAGCGGCCTGCGTTCACCTCGAAAGGATTCCGCCGTTATGATCTCGAAGACGACCCCGACCGTCCATATGGGCCAAATCGTCGGCGCTGAAGCGCGCAAGCTCTACGCGACGAACCCCGTGATCTTGCTGCCGATGGGCAGCCAGGAAGATCAAGGACCGCATGCGCCGATGGGCGATTATCTTCTCGCCGAGAAGATCGCCGAGCTGGCCGCGTTGCGCGCCCACGCCAACGGCGTGCCCACAGTCGTCGCGCCCGTGGTCGCTTTCGGCGGCGCGGATTGGTTCGGCGCGATGCCCGGCGGAATCGCGCTAAGCCAATCGACGCTGACGCAGGTCATCCGCGAGATGATCGACAATCTGCATCGCCACGGGCTTACTCGCATCGTCTTCATCAACGGCCATGGCGGCAATGTCGGGCCGATCGCGGAGATCGCGCGCGAGGTCTATCTCGCCAAGAAGCTCGTCCATCCCAGCCTTTATCTCTGGCGCATCGCCTATGGCATGCTGACCAAGATGCTGGGGCCGGAGAAGGCGGCGGCAGTCTCGGGCCATGGCGCCGATCCTCTGACCAGCGTTCTCTATCATCTATTTCCGGGTGCGGTCGCCGAGGAACATATTCCTGGCGCCAATCCGCTGAAGCGCGACAAGCTGATGGGCTTGCAGTTCACGACTCTCGGCGCCGTCAGTTTCGAAGGTCACGAGATCGGGATGCCGCAGGAATACGACGAGGTCTACAACGCGGGCGTCAGCAAGGGCGATCCGCGTCTGTCGTCGGTCGAAACCGGCAAAGCGTTGACCGAAAGCCTCGTGGATGTCTGCGCGCGCTTCGTTGCCCTCTACGCGTCGAAGACGAAGCCCGCGTGACCGCTTCGCAGCATCGTTCGCCACCACGGGCCCGAATGATGGGCGCTACAGGGATTGAACCTGTGACCCCTACCATGTCAGCGCACGCGGACGTCGCGTGAATTCAATTGGTTAGAGATGGAGTTTCCCGCAGATCGGACTCCAGTCTGCGGGAAACAATAGAAAATTCACGACCTTGAGATCGCCGCCCACGTAACAACAAATCAGCGCTGATGCTCATGTCTCGACATCGGCAGTGCGGATCAATGATCGAGATCGCCCTTGGCGAAGAAGTGTTTGCGGATCTGTTGGGTGTAGCCGACGAATTTCGCGTCACCCATGACCGCAAGATCGCGCGGACGTGGCAGATCGATGTCGTAGACCGCCTCGATCGATCCTGGACGGCTCGACATCACGACGACGCGGTCGGCGAGATAGACCGCTTCGGGAATGCTGTGTGTGATCAGCAGTACCGTCTTTCCCGTCGCCGACCAGATGCGCTGAAGTTCGGCGTTCATTTTCTCGCGCGTCATCGCGTCCAGCGCGCCGAACGGTTCGTCCATCAGTAGCACGCTCGGATCGTGCACCAATGCCCGGCAGATCGACGCGCGTTGCTGCATGCCGCCCGAAAGTTCCCAAGGATATCGATCCTCGAAGCCTTCCAATCCCGAGATCTTGATGAGCGCGTCCGCCGCCGCACGATAATCGGCGGGCTTGCGCCCGCGCATCTCGATCTGCAGCAGAATATTCTCGCGCACGCTCAGCCAAGGCAGCAGCACGGGGCTTTGGAACACAATACCGATATCGTCGATCGGTTCCTTGATCTCGGCGCCGCCGATCACGATACGGCCGCTGGTGGCGGGAAGCAGTCCCGCCACCAGCTTCAGCAACGTGCTCTTCCCGCAACCGCTCGGGCCGACGATGGCCACGAACTCACCCTTGCCGATCTCGAAGTCGATCGGCGTCAGAGTCGGCACCAAACCCGCCTTCGAGCGATAGGTCTTGCTGAGACCTTGGAGTTTGATCTGAACTTCGCGGGCAGCTTTCACCGGCTCGCTCCTGACGTCTTGCAATCGGACCGCGTTCGATCTCACGGCAGGAACTCCGCCGTGTAGTAATCCTCCGCCTTGCCGCGTTCCGACTGCGACATCCCGCCGTATTCGGTCAGCGTATTCAAGCTCTCTTCGATAAGCGCCGGATTCATTTGGAACGGACGCTTGCCAGCCGCTTCCGGCGCGCGATACAGCGCTTGAGAATACTGCAAGCTGCGCAGTTGCGCCTCCGGCAATCCGATATTCGGATAGGCCTTCAACAAAATCTCGGTCGCGGCGCGCGGATCCTTCTCCGCGTCCTCCACCGCGCGGGTCGTCGCCCGCATGAAGCGCTTGTTGAGATCGCCCTTGCCTTGGATCGTCGAACGGCTGGCGACGATACCGAGGCTTACGAGCTTCACGCCCGCGTCGGTGTAACGCAGCATCACGACGGGCTTGTTCATAATGTCCGGAAGGCGGGCACCCTGTTCCGTCGTGAACCCAATCAACGCATCGGCTTGACCGTTGACTACGGCGTTCAGCTTTGTCTGCGCGTCGCCCGCGACGGTGCGGACGCTACGCTCCGAAATCCCGAGCATTTTCAGATAAAGAGGCCAGAACGGCGTGACCGCGTCGCCCGGCGTGATGGCAACGGTCTTGCCGACCAGGTCCTTGGGATCTTTCAACTTGCCTTCCGGCGCAACGACGGCGCCGGGTGTACGCTGCAGCAGCACGCCGATCGACTTGACCGGCGCGCCCTTGGCGGCCGCCTTGATCATCACACCGACGTCGGCGAGACCGTAGGTCGCCGTCCCGGCGGCCACGGCCTGGATCGTCACGCCCGAACCGCGGCCTTCCTGGATCTCCAGGTCGATCCCCTCTTCCTTGTAATATCCCTTCTGAAGCCCCAGCACAAACGGCGCGTGTTCGCCATAGACGTACCAGTTCAGCATCAACACCGCCTTTTCGCCGGTTTGGGCTTGCGCCGCGAACGCCGGCAACGCCAACAGCGCACCGACCATCAGCCATTTCTTAAGCATCGTCGCCTCCTCTGTTTTTTGATTGTGCGGAAGGGTTCAGATCGTTCCCGCCAGGTCTCCGCGCCTGGAGGAATGCCAGGGAATCATCAGCCGCTCGATCACTTCGAGCGCCGTGAACAGAAGCACGCCCATCATCGACAGCACGAACAACGCCGCGAACATGAGCGGCAGATCGAAGTTTCCATTCGCGATCTGCAGCACATAGCCGATGCCGGAGTTCGATCCGACGAACTCGCCGACAACGGCACCGACGACGGCTAGCGTGATTGAAACCTTCAAGCCGCCGAAGATGCTCGGCAGCGCATTGGGCAAGCGGATACGGCGGAAGGTCCGGAAGGCGCCCGCGCGCATCGACCGGGCAAGATCGATCATGTCCGTATCGACGCTCTTGAGACCCAGAACGGTGGCGACAACGACGGGAAAGAACCCGAGCAAAAAGGCCGAGATGACCTTGGGTGCGATCCCGAAGCCGAACCAGACGACGAAGAGCGGCGCCACGGCGATCTTGGGTATGCTCTGCGAGAAGACTAGGATGGGATAGAGATAGCTTTCGACCGTGCGCGAGGATGCGATCATCATCGCCGTCGGAATTCCGAACAACGCACTCAACAGGAATCCGCCGAGCGTGGCGTAGAGCGTCGGCATCGCCTCGCTGAGCAACAGCGGCCATTTGTCGACGAGTTCGAATACCACGGCCGTCGGTGCCGGCACGAGATAAGGCGGAATCTTAGCGACGCGGACGCCGACGTCCCATCCGACGAGAATGATGGCGATCAGCAGTGCCGGCCGGACGGCGGGCGAGTCAATCACCTTGCGCAGTATTCCGACGGGTCCCATTGGTTCCGATCCTTGTTGTTTCTCGTTTCCGGGTTATGCGACGCGTTGGCGCTGTTCGCCGAGCTTTTCGATTCCGAGCACGACGTCGTCTCCCCGCTTCAGGAAGAACGGCGGTTTTTGACCGAGTCCAACGCCGGCCGGCGTGCCCGTGATCAACAGATCGCCCGGCAGCAGCGTCATGAAACCGCTCACATAAGCGACGATCTCGGCTACCGGGAAGATCATGTCGCCGGTCGTACTGTCTTGGCGGCGCACGCCGTTGACGTCGCACCACATGCGCAAGCGCTGCGGGGCGCCGATCTCATCGGCTGTGACCAGCCATGGTCCGATCGGGCAGAACGTGTCGTGGCTTTTGCCTTTCGTCCATTGGCCGCCGCGCTCGAGTTGATGTGCGCGCTCCGACACGTCATGTGCGACGCAATAGCCGAACACGTGATCGAGTGCCCGCGAAAGCTCGACGTTCCGGGCTTTGCGGCCGATGACGACGCCGAGTTCGACCTCCCAGTCGGTCTTCTCCGATCCCGGCGGCAAACGGATATCGTCGTCAGGGCCGACGAGCGACGTCGTTGCTTTGAGGAAGACGATCGGTTCCTGCGGAATTGCGGCCCCGCATTCACGCGCGTGGTCGTGATAGTTGAGTCCGATGCCGACGATCTTGCCGATCCCGGAGATCGGACATCCAAGACGTGCGCCTTCCGGCGCAAGCGGCAATCTCTTTATATCGAGCGCCGCGAGTTTCGCGTAAGCGGCCGCGTCGCCGATCAGCGCCGCATCGACATCGCGGACATGACCTTCGAGCGAATGGATACGTCCGTCGGGCGCGACGAGGCCCGGACGCTCCCGGCCGATTTCGCCAAAGCGCACCAGCTTCATGACGTCGCTCCCGCCGAAATGTCGCGCGGTGCGGTAATCGACGAGACCATCGTCAGAACGTCGGCCGCACGGATGCGCGTTTCGATCCAGTAACTCGCGACGGTCCTGTCGCGCGCGCGCGCTTCCAATGCGGCCATGAGCGACTTCTCGACGGCCGTGATGGCCGATTTATCCGCGAGTTCGACGGTCGCAAGATACTGACGCTGACCCGGCCCCGCGGAATAGATCCGCCGTTCGGCGGTCATGATGTGGGAGGCATCCGTATCCATGTCGTAGAGCGCGGCGCGCGAGCGGTCCGGCGCGTTCTTCGACGCCCAATCGTCGAGACCAGCGGCGATGTCACGTACCGGACGATCGTCGTTGAATCGCAGCAGCACGATATAAGGCGCGTGAACCGGCGCGGCGCCGACGGTCAGAACCCGGCGATAGATGCTGCGCTCCGGTTCGCGGAAATGCGTCAGCGCTTCTTTCGTCCATGGCGTTGGGCGGTTAAGCGCGGCGAGGTAGTGTTCGCCGCTCAACACGCCGGGATTCTCCGTGATGTAGCACATGAAGAAAGTCGGCCCGCCACCCAGCGCGCGATAGCGCCGGCCTTCGATGAATCCGGGAATACTCACGCGCTCGGGCATATGCTCGCAATTGTGCCATTCCCTGTAGCGGGGCCGATAATCGGAATCGATATCCGACCAGAAACCCATGAATCCGTCGGCGCTCATCCGGCGATTTCCTTTCTTCGCCTTAGAACAGACCGTCGCGGACTTCGTAGCGCGTGGGTTTGCCGTAGATCGGCATGTCGTTGCGGACCCAATGCGCGACCCAGTCGATCATCCGCGCAAGCGACACGTTCGGGTAACCGAACAGACGCTGCGCTTGGAACGTGCTGTTGACCCATGCCGTCGGCTGTTCGACGCCTTCGAAAATCGGCTCCTTGCCGAAGATCCGGCCGAAATCATGGGCAATCGCGCGCACGCTCGCCTGCTCCGGCCCGCCGATGTTCAGCGCCGTCGCCGGCGCGGTGCAATGGCGCAGTGCGCGCAGAATTTGCGCGTTCGCATCGCCTTGCCAGATGACGCTCGCATGACCCGTGGCGACTTTGATCGGCTCGCCGCGATAGACCCAGCTCGCGATATCGTGCAGCACGCCGTAGCGAAGATCGATCGCGTAGTTGAGGCGGATCAGGCGCACCTTCGTGCCGTAGACGCGCGAGCCGTACTCGAAAGCGCGTTCGCGGCCGACGCAGGAATTCGCGTAGTCGCCCAGCGGTCGGGGCTGGACGGTTTCGTCCCAGCCGTTATGCGCGACGACGCCGAACGGATACACGCAAAGCGTGGAGAACGCGACGATCCGCGATTCCCGGAAGTGTTCGGCGACGATCGCCGGCGCGGTCGTGTTCATCGCCCATGCGAAAGACGGGTCGTCGTTCGTGCCGAACTTCTTGCCGGCCATATAGACGACGTTGGCGACTTTCGGCAGCTTGGCCACGGCCGCGCGATCCAGCAAATCGCATTTGATCGTTTCGACGTCCCAGCGCGCCAACTCTTCGCGCGATCCCGGCTCGGAGAACCGCGCGACGCCGATGATCTTCTTGCCCGGTGCGGCACGCTTGGCCATGCGCGCCAACGAAGGACCGACCTTGCCGGCGACGCCCAAAACGATGATGTCACCCTCGAGCTTGGCCAGGTCATCGACCAGCCCTTGGGTCGGACGCGATACGAGTTCTTCGAGCTCATCTTCCGTTTTGATAAGCGCAGGCAAGGTTTCGAAATTCAGAAGTTCCGACACGTTTCACTCCGTTTAGGTGGCCGGATGGCGATTCCGGATCCATTTATTGGTAACGCTGTTATCTATTTTTCATACGTTAAAACCGGAGTCAAGACAGATTATTACGAAAAATCACCATTCTCTTTGTGAAACAGATAGAAAACGACAGTAACGTCGTTATATATAAAAGCCATTGGCTTGTTCTGAGGTATGTCACGAAATGTCGAATTCCGACCCGATCCCGCCCGTCTCCGAGAAGGTCGACGAGACCATCATTTCGGTCGCCCGCGCGTTCGACATCGTCGCGATGCTGGCCGATGCGAACGATGGAATCTCACTGGCCGAGTTTTCGCGGCGCCTTGGCCTCAACAAATCGATCGTTCTGAAACTGCTGCACACACTCGAAAACATGATGATGGTGTGGCGGGATGAGCGTGGGCAACGCTATTACCTGACCTACCGGATCAGCAATCTCGGGCTCCGGCATTTGCAAAACAGCCGCCTGCTCGACCAATGCTCGGCCGTTTTACGCCAACTCGCCGAAGAAACCGGCGAACTCGTCCGGCTTGCGATCGTCGAACCGGGCGGCCAACGGATCGTGTGGGTTCAGTCCTTCGCGGGCAGCAAAAGGTCGCTGCGGATCGACCCGAACTATTCGCTTGAGATCGGCCTGCACACCCATGCGACCGGCAAAGCGTGGCTATCGACCCTGCCTTTCGCCGACGCGATCAAGCTGCTTTTGCAGCAAGGCCTCGACCCGCTGACGGCGCATTCGAAAACCTCGATCGCCGAAATCCGCGAAGAACTCGAGCGCGCGGCGGCGCAAGGCTTCGCGCTGAGCTACGAGGAAAACGAGCTCGGCGTCGGCGCCGTTGCGGCGCCGATCATGGCGTCGACGATGGAAGGCGCTTCGGAATGTGTCGGTGTCGTCAGCCTTGCCGCACCGACCTACCGAATGAGCCGTTCGGATCTGGAGGCGTGCGCGCATGTCGTCGTCTCGACGACGACCAAGCTCGGCGAGACGTGGCCGTTGGAAGCGCGCGCGCGCGGCGGCGCCTTTCCGCGCATCATCAAGTAATCCGCACGCGTCCCGACCGGAACCGAATCCCGATGACAATCCGCCCTCGTCTGCGCCTGGACGCATTCGCGATTCGCGAGCGCACCGTCGATCTCCGCCTTCCTTTCCGCTTCGGTATCGCGACCGTGACGAAGGCGACGCAGGCCACGCTGTCCGTACGGATCGGCACATCCGATGGGCGCAGCGCCGTCGGCTATGCCGCCGAGAGCCTGTTTCCGAAATGGTTCGATAAAAATCCCGCGTTGTCGGACGACGACAATATGGATCAACTGCGCACGTCGTTGAACGTGGCGCTCGATCTTTACCGTGCCGCCGGATTCGATACTTGCTTCGGCTTGTCCGCGCGGGTGTATCGCGCCCAACAGGCCGAATGCGCGGCGAAGGGCCTTAATCCGTTGATCGCGTCCTTCGGCGCCGCTCTCGTCGATCGCGCCATCCTCGACGCGCTGGGACGCCTGCTCGACCTGCCCTTCGCCGATATGATCCGCGCCAACGTGGCCGGCATCGCGGCCGACACGCTGACGCCCGATCTCGCCGGCTTCGACATCGGCCGTTTTCTCGCCGATCTGCCCCAGCCCGCGACGATCGCCGTGCGCCACACCGTCGGGCTCGTCGATGCGCTCGACGATAGCGACCTGGATCGCGGCGCGCGGCGCGACGACGGATTGCCGGAAACGCTGGCGGAAGTTGTCCGCGAACGGGCCGGCCGGTACTACAAGCTCAAGGTCGGCGGCGACGTCCGGGCCGATCTCGACCGCTTGACGCGGATCGCCGCGATCCTCGATTCCGGACTCGACGCCTATGCCTGCACGCTGGACGGCAACGAGCAATACGACGATGTCGAAGGCATCGCCGAGCTTTGGGCACGGATGGAGGAAACGCCGGCGCTGCGTCGGCTGATCGATTCGGTGCTGCTGATCGAACAACCGATCAAACGCGCCGTCACGCTCGATCGCCCGGTCACGGCGCTCGCGGCGAAGAAGCCGTTGATCATCGATGAATCGGACGGCGATATCGGCGCCTTTCCGCGCGCAATCGAGCTTGGCTATCGCGGGGTCTCCAGCAAGAACTGTAAAGGCTTCTACAAGTCGATCCTCAACGCCGCGCGCGCGGCCGATCGCAACGGCAAAGCGCGCGGCGGCGCGCGCTATTTCCTGTCGGCCGAGGATCTTTGCACGTGGCCGGGCATCTGCACGCAGCAGGATCTAGCCCTTGTGTCGACGCTCGGGCTCTCGCATGTCGAACGCAACGGCCATCACTATATCGATGGCATGTGCTTCGCGTCCGACGTTGAACAAAACGCGTTCGTCGCGGCGCATCCCGATCTCTATCACCGCGAACCCGGGCGCCCGGCGCGGCTGCGTATCCGCGGCGGCGAGTTGAACATCCGCTCCCTTCACTGCCCGGGCTTCGGCTTCGCGGCAACGTCGGCGGATTGGCTTGCACAGCCGGTCTAGCCGGCGAACCGTCGCCGTTCGGCGGCGGCGCGCTCGCCGATGAAACGCCGGACGATACGCACCCGCGCGACATCGGCGACTTCGGCATGCGCGACGATCCAATAGGTGCGCGTCAAAGACACCTGGCGAGGCAGCACGCGGACCAAATTCGGGTTGCGGTCGGCGACGAAGGCGGGCAGCACCGCCAAACCGAACCCGGACGCGGCCGCCTCCATCTGCGCGTGCAGACTCGAACATTCCAACCGGGGCCGCAGACCGGGCACGACCTCATCGAGATAGTCGAGGCCGCGCGTGAAGATCAGCTCTTCGATATAGCCGGCGAAGGGGTGATCGGCCAAATCCGCGCGCGTACGCGGGGCGCCCGCGCGTTTGAGATAGTCGCGGGCGCCATAGACGAACAGCGTGTAATCGGTCAGCGGCTCCGCGACGAAGCGATCGCCGTCCGGCTTCTTTAGCGTGATGGCAACATCGGCTTCGCGCCGCGACAGCGCGACGATCTGCTGGATCGAAACGAGTTCCAGATGGAGCTTCGGATTCTCCTGCGCCAATCGCGGCAGCAACGGCGCGAGAAAGAAATTTCCGAAAGCTTCGAGCGTGCTGATGCGCACCGTCCCCGAAACGCGCTGTCCCTCGCCCGCGACCTGACGCTCGGCGCGTAGCGCCTCGGCTTCTATCGTCTCGGCCGACGCGAGCAGACGCTCGCCGGTCTGGGTCAGATTGTAGCCGCGCGGATTGCGCTCAAAGAGTTTGGCGCCCAGCGCCTGTTCGAGTGCCGCAAGCCGCCGGCTGATCGTCGCATGATCGACGCCCAAGCGTCGCGCAGCACCCGATAACGTGCCCGCCCGTGCTGCCGCGAGGAAATGTTGAAGATCATTCCAATCGAAGGGTAAACCCGACATTAGGTATTTCCGCACAGAAGTTGAGCGAACTCTCCAATTTCAGTGCGAATTTATCAAGGTTATTCCGAGGCCAACCAAGGGGAGGCGCTCAGAATGGCAACGATCCTATTGCCGCGCATCATGCGCATCGGCGGCGGCACGGTGAAGGAAACCGGCCAGGTCCTGCGCCAATTGGGCTTGGCGCGACCCTTCGTCGTTACCGACCGTTTTCTCGAAAAGAACGGCTATGTCGATCGCTTGATGTCAGCCTTGGCCGCCGAGGGAATCGTCGCGACGGTCTATGCCGATGCGATCCCCGATCCGACCGAACGCTCGATTCAATCGGCGCTCGGCGTACTGAAGGGTGGCGATTGTGATTGCGTGATCGGTTTCGGCGGCGGCAGTCCGATCGATACGGCGAAGGCCATCGCCGTGCTGGCGCGACGCGGCGGCCGGATGCGCGCGCTGAAAGCGCCCCACCAGGAGGACACGCCCGGTCTGCCGGTTATCGCCATCCCGACGACGGCCGGGACGGGCTCGGAAGCGACGCGCTTCACCATCGTGACCGACGACGAAACCGACGAAAAGATGCTGTGCGTCGGGCTCGCCTATCTGCCGGTCGCCGCGATCGTCGACTATGAGCTGACGCTGGCCAAGCCCGCGCGCCTGACGGCGGATACCGGGATCGACGCATTGACCCACGCGATCGAGGCCTATGTCAGCCGCCGCGCCAATCCGTTCTCCGATTCGATCGCGCTTCAGGCGATGAAGGCGATCGCGCCCAATCTGCGGAAAGTCTATCGAACACCCGGCGACCGTGCGGCGCGCGAAGCGATGATGTTCGGCGCCACGCAAGCCGGCATCGCCTTCTCGAACGCCTCGGTCGCGCTCGTGCACGGGATGAGCCGCCCGATCGGCGCGTTCTTTCATGTCCCGCACGGCCTTAGCAACGCGATGCTGCTGCCCCTCGTGACCGCATTTTCCGCACCCCAAGCGACCGACCGCTACGCCGATTGCGCGGTTGCCATGGGGATCGCACCGCCCGACGGCGACAAACGCGTCGCCGTCGAACTTCTGCTCGACGAGTTGCGGGCGCTCAACGCCGATTTGAAAGTCCCCACGCCACGCGAATGGGGCATCGACGCGGGCCGCTACCATGCGGTCATCGACACGATGGCGGCGCAGGCGCTGGCGTCGGGATCACCCGCCAACAACCCACGCGTTGCATCCGCCGCCGAGATCGCGGACCTCTATCGACAGGTTTGGGAGTAAGATCATGAATCGCATCGGACACTGGATCGGCGGCAAGGCCGTGGCGGGCGGCGGGCG